>Ga0208038_1000199_pt1 | contig 59038 bp, 55 predicted proteins | sample June2015DPH_16_1_FD_184714 | JGI IMG/M metagenome (GOLD analysis project Ga0208038, IMG submission 184714) | Peatland microbial communities from SPRUCE experiment site at the Marcell Experimental Forest, Minnesota, USA - June2015DPH_16_100... | ecosystem: Environmental > Terrestrial > Soil >...
GACCTTCCACGCCCAGCCCCGACTCACCCCAAAACGCTCTGCCCACTCGCCGAGCGTGGCTCCGCCCCGGTCGTAGGCCGCCAATAATTTCCGGCGCAAATCGTCATCGTAGGCTCTCGCCATCTATATCTATGCTTCGCCGCAGGGTCTCGCCTCATTCACTCTACACCATTTCAGAAAACGCTCTAGTGGCCCGCGGCCGGGCCTGAAGCGAGAGCGCTGCGGGGGAGCGGTTCGCCGGGCTCGTACTGGAAATTCAATCTTTCGCGTTCGACCACCAGCGGACGGTTGTGCACCTGCGTGTGTATGTTCCCGATGTACTCGCCGATTATGCCCATGAAGAGAAGCTGGAGCGATCCCAGGAAAAACATTCCGATGGCGATAGGTGCGATGCCCACTGTGAAATCGCGCCAGAACAACAGTTTGTATGCAAAGTAAACCGTGCCACCAAGCAGGGAAAGCAGAGACCCGGCAAAACCCGAGAACGTGACCAGGCGCAGCGGAACCTTGGAGAGCTTGGTGATGCCGAGCATGGCGAGATCGTAAAGGGTGTAGAAATTATTTTTAGTCTTGCCGCTTTTGCGGCGCTGCTGCTCATACTGAACTTCGGTGTGGGGAAGGCCGATTTCGGCGATCATGCCGCGGAAGTAAGGGTAAGGATCGCCAAACTGGCGGACAAGGTCGATGACTTGCCGGTCATACAGCCCAAAGCCGGTGAAGTTTTCGTAGGTCTCGATGTCGTCGGCGAGGCGGTTGACCAGCCGATAAAACAGTTTCCGGACCAGGAACATCGGCGCGGCTTCGCGGCTTCGGTGCTTGACGGCAATGACGATGGGCATTCCCTTTTCCCACTCTTCGAGCAGTTGGGCGAGAACTTCAGGCGGGTCCTGCAGATCGGACATGAGGACAATGACGGCGTCGCCGCGAGCTTGCAGAAGCGCGTGCATGGGAGAGCGGACGTGTCCGAAGTTACGCGCGTTGCGAATAACCTTGACATTTGAGTCGGCGGCGGCGATTTCGCTGAGCACAGCGAAGGTGGTGTCGCGCGACGCGTTGTCGATGAAGATGTGCTCGTAGCGGTATCTTCCGAGGCTCAACATCAGGTTACGAACGCGCTCGTAGACTTCGCGGACGTTGCCTTCCTCGTTATAGCAAGGCGTAACTACGCTAATGGTTTTCATTTCATGAAGAGCGCTCACTTGCCACCGCCGGCTTTGGCCGCGCGAGCGGCAGGTTGCGGTGTCAGACCGCGATGATAGATCAGTTCCGTGAGCGACGGGATGTTGGCATAAGGACTGTCAATGGCATCGATCATGATGGGTTGATCTTTGGGCACGGCTTTCAGGATGACTTCGCCACGCATCAGTTCGCGGCAGGAGATTTGTCCCTGCTGCAGCGGAATGGCCAGATAGACGTCGGTATCCTGGAGAACGTGGCCTATGGGAAGATCGCGCTTGGCATAGACTCCGCGGACGAGCGAGTCGAGATAGGCGGTTTCTTTTTGCGGAGGCAGGCGCTTCTGCGTTCCTGGAGCCCCGCACATTCTCTTAGCGCGATGAAAGGCTTTGAACCAGGTGTCGATTTGCTCAGGCACCGAGCAGTAAGGAGAAACTATCATGCCCTCGGTCTGGATGTCGACGTGGCGCTCGAAGGTCCGCGCGCCTTTGGCATAGGCTATGAGCATGGACGAAGTCCAGTCGCGGCACTCGTGCGTGGAAAATCCGATAGTGTGATTGGGATAGCGACTGCAGAGAAAGTCGATCTGGTTGAGTTCGAGGTCCGAATTCTCAGAGGGATAGAGCGAGACGCAATGGTTAATGGCCAGCGGGATATGACGATTGTCGAAAAACGTGACCAGATCATCAATATCCTTGAGTGAGGAACCGCCCGTCGAGACGACGACCGGCTTTTTCGTCTTCGCGATCTTCTCGATCAAAATCCAATCGTTGCAGTCCGAACTGGCGATTTTTAGGATGGGGATGCCGAGTTCGCAGCAGAAGTCGACGGAACTCTCGTCGAACGGAGTTGCCATTGGGATACAACTGGCTTCGCGGATGGCTTTCACCAGTGCCCCGAAGTCCTCTGGCCGGAGGCGCGTCTCGAGTGTTTTCTTGATGTAGCGGATATCGTCGCGGTGGCGAAAGTCTTGGTGGATAAAGTTGTCGACATCGCGCAATTGCAGCTTGATGGCGGCGCGCACGTTGTTGAAGCGCACGACCTGCGCATAGTTGCCGACGATCTTCAGGCCCCGCTGCAAGTCGCCCAAGTGGTTATTGGCCAACTCCAGCACGAATAACTCGTCGAATATATCGTTGCCAGCCATGATCTTACTTGCCTGTCCCGTTCGCGGCGCGATCCCGGTCGCGGAAAGGGTTTATTAGTATGGTAATGTCCTTATTCCTTGATGACATTGTCCATTAGTTCAGTCTCATCCAGGAAAGGGTACATGTCCTCTAGATTAGGCGAAACGATCCGTCGGTCGGGTAACTCCCTGGCCCGTGATCGCGGCTCAAACTCCTGCTGCGGATCGAGCACAACGTCCATTAATGCTGGCCCATCGGCCGCGAGTGCGAGATCGATTTGCGAAAACTGCGACTGACGGTCAATGCGAATCGACGGAATACCATACGCGCACGCCACCTTGACTATGTCTGGGAGGGAGACGCCGCTCGATGCGCTCTCTCCGGTCAGACGGCCGAAGAAGCTGGATTGCGTCATACGCATGGAAAGATAACCGGAGTTATTCAGGACAAAAATCTTCAGTGGTAAGTGATGATGAGCGACAGTTTGTAACTCTTGGATGTTCATTTGAATACTGCCATCTCCGGCAAGGCAGATGACACGCTTTTCGGGACGAGCGAAAGCTACTCCGATGGCGGCAGGCAAGTCGTAACCCATGGAAGCGGATCCGGAGTTGGAGATAAGGCGTTGGTTCTTGCGCAAACGCAGAGTCTGGAAAGGCACGATGCAGGAAGTCGCATTGCCGCACACTATGACATCGTCGTCGGCGAGTCGGGTCGAGAGTTGCTCGATGAAGTAGTAAGGATTCAAGGGCGGCCCGGGCTGGCGGTGGCGATCCTGCACGACTGGGTAGCGTCGGACGCGTTCACGGCACCAGGCTAGCCACGGAGCGTGGGCGTCCGGGCGGTAGTTGTCGGCGTCACACTGACATAGGAGTTCTTGCAGGAACTGCTTGAGGTCGCGGTGGATGGCCATATCCGGCTGGATGGTGGGTTTGTGGAACTCGGCGGCGTCGATATCGACCTGGATCTTGAAGGCGCGCGGCGCGAACGATTGCCAGTTATAACTGATTTGGCGGATGTTGAGACGCGATCCGAGAATCAGCAGAACGTCGGCATTCTGTACCGTGAAGTTTCCGGCGCGGTCGCCGACGGCGCCCGGACGCCCGCAAAAGAGCGGGTCGTCGGAAGCGATGAGGTCATGGGTCCAGGCGGTGGTCACGGGCACGCCCAGCCGGTGAATAAGTTCATCGAATTCGGCGACTGCATGGGCGGCGCGGACGCCGGTACCGGCGAGGATCACAGGGCGCTTGGCATTTCTGATGCGGTCGAGAACTTCACGACAATCGGAAGTCAGCCGGGAAGAATCGCCATCCTGTGTGGGTTCATCCTCTGTAGGATCGTAGGCGCGAAGAGTGGCGGGATCGACAAGCGCGGCCTGCACATCAACCGGAATGTCAAGCCAGCAAGGGCCAGGGCGCCCACTTTGTGCGAGGCGCCAGGCGCGCTCGAGGTGATATCGAATGGAGAGGGGATCGTCGATCATCACCGCGTACTTGGTGATGTTTGCGACCATGGCGATGATGTCGGCTTCCTGGTCTCCGAGCTGGCGCAGGCCAGTGATGCCCTGGGCGCGCATGCAGGTTTCGCGCTTGACCTGGCCGGAGACGACGAGCATCGGGATGGAGTCGGTCCACGCCCCGAAAACTCCGTTGAGGGCGTTGATGCCGCCGGGCCCGGTGGTGACGTTGACCACGCCGGGCTGGCCGCTAATGCGGGCGTAAGCTTCGGCGGCCATCGCGGAAGCTTGTTCATGGTGATTGCAAACGTACTGAATGCGCGGCTCCTTGCCAATGGAGTCGTTGAGGTGCATGGCGCCGCCGCCAGTGACGAGAAAGATGTGGCGCACGCCCCAACCCGCGAGCCGCTCCACGATGTAGTCGGAAAGCTTCATGCGCGGCGGACCTCGGAATTAGAGTTGTGGGGCAGCGAAATAACGGGATTGCTGAGTCCGAGACGCCGGATTTGAGCGCTGATTTCGTCGGCGTGCAGCAAGGTGGCGATGATGATCGGCTCCCGCGTACCAGCAATTTTCCCCGGACCCATTTCCTCCGGACCAATGATGGGCGCGCCCGCCAGCGTCCTGCCTCTGAGAATCGGATTGTTGTCCACCAGGGCGCGGACTTCAGTTTGCGCGAGACAGGGAAGGGCGAGAAGCTTCATCGCCAATTGCCCAGCACCCCAAAGGATGACGCGCGGCGTGTTTGCCAATTGACTGGCTAAGTCGCGGTTGATTCTTTCCATCTGCTCAGCGGAATGCCGGATGTAGGCGGCAATCCTGCGCGGTAACTCTTGATCGCAAACGACCACGTGTTCGTCCGCCGTTCCGCCGCTGTCGCGGAAGAGTCCGAAGACAGCGGGGTAATGCGTGTCTTCCGCGGTCTGGATCACTTTCTGCTCAACCAGGACGGGCTGGAAGCCGAAGCGGCGGACTGTGTTTTCGAGAGCCCGCGCTGAAAAGTGATTAATGTGCTCGGTATTGAATTCCTGGAAAGGCGCGTAGAGATAGTCGTCGTAACGCGTGGCGTCGGGAGTCTCGAGATACAGGTACCCTCCCGGCGCGAGAAGACGGCGGGCGGCTGTGAAGAATGCGGGGATGTCGTAAACGTGTTCGAGGACGTGACTGAACACGACGCAATCGAATTTTGGCATGTGCGCTGGAGCCGACGCGGTCGATATCGATCCGACGTAAGCCTCAAAGCCACGATCACGGCACGCGGCCGCGCTGCGCGGCGAAGGATCGAACCCGGCGACGGCCGTAAATCCGTGGTCGCGGAGCGCAGTGAGTAGCCCGCCCGTGGCGCAGCCGGCATCGAGGATGCTGGCGGCCCGTGAAGGCAGGGCACGGGCAATGTCGGAGGCAGTGATGGCGAGCCGAGCGGCGTCGTATGGGGAAAGGCCGCTGCCGGTCGCGGTCGCCGAGTCGTCGTACTTGGACCACTCGCAATAAAAACGATCGTAGTCGCGCTGGGTGGCGGCGGGATCGGCGTAGACGAAACCGCAGCGGCGGCACACAACGACGTTGTACTCGGCGGGCAGAGGATAGCCGTCGGGAACGATGAACCGCTGGCGATGGCAGACAGTGTTTCCGGTTGCACCGCAAGCGCCGCATGCGCGATGTGGCTGAGGGCTGAGAGTAGCAGCACTATGCATGGGTCCCTCGGGCGGCAACTTCCGGCGTGGAAATCCCCTGTTCGGAGAATGTACTTCCCGAAAACCAGGCATGCGTGCGGCAGATGGCTTCGCGCAACGGCACGTCGGCGCGGAGGCCCAATTCTTCGCGCGCTCTGGCCGTGCAGGGCACGTAGCGATGCACCGAGCCGACAGGCGTTGGCGTGGAAGCGATGTCGACATCAACTGCGGGCGGCAACGCGGCGGCGACTTCGCGCGCGAGGGTGGCGATGTTCAGAGCTTCTTCGGAACCGACGTTATAGGCGCGGCGTGATTGTCCCTTGAAGAGAATGGTCCAGAGCCAGACAGCCAGATCGGACGCGTACAGATACGAACGAAACGGAGAACCATCTCCCTTGACGAGGATCGGTCCGCCGCGCATCGCATCGGAAATGAAGTTGCCGATGGCGAAATGCGCGTCGAGCTTCATGTAAGGGCCGACGAAAGCGAAGCAGCGCGCGACTGTGATTTCGAGGCCGGAGGATGCGGCGAACGCGCACAACATCTCCGCAGAGCGCTTGCCTTCGCCATAGGCAGAGGACGGGTCAAGAGGATCGGGCCCACCCGCGAAGGACTCACTTACGTGTGTGAGCTGCGGTGGCTGGTTTCCGTAAACTGCGCCCGAACTGACGAACAGAAATCTGATAGCCGACCTGGCGGTGGAGAGGTGCAGCACGCGGCGCGTTCCCTCGACAATGGTGTCGAACATCACGAGGGGTGTTTCGCGGTTGAGCGTGGTGCTGGCTTCAGTGGCGGCGTGGATGACGTGCGAGAACGCGCCCTGGGGAAAATCGCCATGACGAATGTCGGCGGTGTGCAAAGTGATCGCTGGATCTTCCGCCAGGTGCGGCGCTTTCTCAGCAAGCAGTCCCGGATGCCGGGATAGTCCTACTGCACGGGCGTTGAGATTCAGCCGGTGGTTCGCCCAGGCGAAACTTTCGAGCAACCAGCATCCGAAAAATCCCGTGGCGCCCGTGATCAGGATGCGCTGGCCGCGCAGTTCCTGCCACAGAGGCTCGGTTCGAGCGAGGATGTGGTCGAGATCGTGTGCCAGCCGGTTTGTCATGGTTGCCTGACTCATGGTTGCGTGCCCTATGCTCGCCTATGCTCGCCCATGCTCAACGACCGGCGGAGGCGGCTCGCGGAATCTGATGGAAAGTCTCCGCCATGTAATCGATCATCGCTTGCGTGATGCCGGGGTAGAGGCCGATCCAGAAAACGTTGTTCATTACGAAGTCGGTGTTCCGCAAATCGCCGATCACGCGCCGCTGAATGTCGCGATAGGCGGGCTGTCGAAGCAGGTTGCCGCCGAAAAGCAGGCGGGTGGCAATGTTTCGCGATTCCATGAAGCGCACGACCTGGTTGCGGGTGGTGGGCGCATCTTTGCCTTTGCGCACAGCGAGAGGAAAGCCGAACCAGCTTGGCTCCGAATGCGCGGTGGCTTCGGGCAAGATGAAAATGTCGTCGAGATCGCTCAGGGCGGCGTGAAGTTTGGCGAAGTTCGCGCGCCGGGCGGCAATGAAGCCAGGCAGCTTCTTAAGTTGCGCGACTCCGACTGCCGCTTGCAGGTCGGTCGCTTTGAGATTGTAGCCGATGTGGCTGTAAATATATTTGTGGTCGTATCCGCTGGGCAGATCGCCCAGTTTCCATTCAAAGCGGCAACCACAAGTGTTGGATTTCCCGGGATCGCACCAGCAGTCACGGCCCCAATCGCGAAAAGACTCGGCTAACTTCTTGAGCGCGGGAGACTGCGTGAGCACGCATCCGCCCTCGCCCATGGTGATGTGGTGCGCGGGATAGAAGCTAGTGGTGGCGAGGTGGCCGAAAGTCCCAACCATGCGTCCTTTGTGGAGAGATCCGACGGCATCGCAGCAATCCTCGATCACCCAGAGATTGTGTTTGGTGGCCAGATTCATGACGGCATCGACGTCAAACGGGTTGCCGAGGGTGTGCGCCAGCATGATGGCTTTGGTGCGATCGGAGACTGCGGCTTCAAGTTGAGTTACATCGGCGTTGTAAGTTGGAAGCTGAACGTCGACGAAGACTGGGACGAGGCCGTTCTGAACGATCGGATTGACGGTGGTGGGAAATCCAGCAGCTACGGTGATGACTTCGTCTCCTGGACGGAGCCTGCGATCGCCGAGCGACGGAGAAGTGAGGCATGAAAGGGCCGCGAGGTTGGCGGAGGATCCGGAGTTGACGAGTGATGCACAGCGCACGCCCATAAAGGCGGCAAATTCACGTTCAAACTGGGCGGCAAAGCGGCCAGTGGTGAGCCATGCGTCAAGCGATGCCTCGACCAGAAATTCGAGCTCGGTCGAGTCAAAGACTTTGCCCGACACGGGTACGCTGCTCTTGCCAGGCACGAACGCCGGCGGAGCCAGGGCGACGTCGTAGTACTGCTTCACGATCGCGCGGACCTCGTCGCGGAGTCGGCTGGCAGTCTTGGTCGTCGTCATTCTCACTGTCATTGTCGAGTTATCCCCTGCCCGCATGGGCCATTGCGGCGGGCGCGCCCAGGAACTCGCGGTACCAGGCGATAGTGCGATCAAGGCCGGACTCAAGAGTGAACTGCGGTCGCCAGTTGAGTTGGGTGCGGGCGCGTTCGGCGCTCAGGAATTGATGACGAATTTCGTTGCTCGCTTGGTTGAGCACTTCTGGACGCAGAGAAGACTTCATCTTCCGCAGGACCAGTTCAACCATGTCGAGCACGCTGATCTGACTTTCATTTGAAAAGTTAAAGGCCTGGCCACGGAGGGCGGTATCAGAGGCGAAACGCTCGGCGAGCAGCATGTACGCGGCTGCTCCATCCTCGATGTAGAAATAGTCGCGGACAAAGTTACCGTCCGAGCGCACGACTGGCCGTTCTCCGCGAATGACGGAGCGAATCGTGCCCGGGACCACGCGGTTCCAGTTCAGGTCGCCGCCGCCGTAGAAATTTCCGCACCGCGTGATCGCGACTGGCAGGTTGTAACTTGCGGCGTAAGTCTGCGCGATCAGATCTGCGCACGACTTACTGACATCGTAGGGATGACGGCCTTGCAACGGCATCGTCTCGTTGTAAGGAAGGTGCTCCTGATCGCCGTAGGCCTTATCGGAGGACGCTACAACAATCGATGAAACCTTGGGAGAGCGGCGGCAAGCCTCGAGCAGATTCCAGGTGCCCCCGATGTTGGTGGAGAAAGTTGAGACTGGGTTGCGATTGGCGATACCGACGATGGTCTGGGCCGCGAGATGAAAGACGACTTCAACTTCGTACTCGCCGAGGGTCCGCTCAACCAGATCACGGTCGATGATATCGCCGCGCACGGTGTTGACTTGCTCAATGCGGCGGCTGCGTGCGAGTTCGCTTTGCGGAACCCAGTCGCGTACCAGGCAAACAACGTTCGAGCCGGCGTCAATGAGCTGCTTGACGAGCCACGATCCGAGCAGCCCCGTCCCGCCGGTGACGAAGACAGAGCGATCTCTCCAAAATGAATTCATTCCGGCCACACTTTCCAGGGGGTTTGCTCGCTCGCCCAGAGCTCATTCAGGTACTGGTATTCGCGGTAAGTGTCCATGGCAAAGAAGAACCCGTCATGGCGATAGGCCATGAGTTGACCTTCACGCGCCAGGCGCTCCAGAGGTTCCCGTTCGAGGATGCACTCGGGGCCGCCAAGGTAATCGAGCACACGGCGGTTGAAGACGAAGAAGCCGGCGCTGATCAGGCCGTTGGCCCTGGGTTTCTCCATGAAGCGCTGAACCTGGCCCTGGGCGTCGGTTTCGAGCACTCCGAAGCGAGAGATGGGCGGGACTGAGGTGACGGTTGCAAGGCGGCCGTGCTGGCGATGAAAGTCGAGCAAGCTGCTGATGTTGACGTCGCTGAGGCCGTCGCCGTAGGTGAGCAGAAACGTGTCATCGTTTTCGAGATAGCGGGCAACGCGCTTTAAGCGGCCACCCGTCTTGGTTTCGAGGCCGGTGTCGGCGAGGGTGACGGTGAAGTCCTGCTCCTGATGAGCGCCCATGAATTCGACGTGCGATTGGCGGCCGAGGCAAATTCTGAAGTCGCTATTCATGGCCTCGTAGTTCAGGAAGTAGTCTTTGATCATGTTGCCGCGATATCCGAGGCACAGAATGAACTCGCGCATTCCGTAATGGGCGTACATCTTCATGATGTGCCACAGGATGGGACGGCCCCCGATCTCCACCATCGGTTTGGGCCGGAATTCGGTCTCTTCCCGGAGACGGGTGCCTAATCCACCGCACAGAACGACAACCTTCATAATTCTGGGTTCCTGGCAGCACCGCCGGCGCGCGGCAGCGCTTCGTATCTTTCGAACGATCTGCGGTACTTATGCTCCCGAACTACGGGCCCGCAAGTCAGTTATCCCACACTCGAGCGATTACCGCAGGATTACGAAAGTCACCAGGGAGACTGCAATTCGAGGTAAGTGATCCTAACTGATCAAGGTGCGCTTTGCGGGGTCTGATTGCCGTTTGCGAAGGAAATGTGGCGATGTCCGAAGAAGCTGAACACGATTGCAAACACGAGAACGATGGCGCCGGCGATGTAGGGGGCGCTGCGGTCGTGGCCGGGCTGGCGGCGGATGACGCCGACGACGAAGGGAAGCGCGGCGGCTGACAAGATCATGCTGCCGGCATAGACGCCAACGCAACGGATCCATTCCTTGAGGTAGTTGCCGTGAGTCTTGAATACAAACCACTTATATCCGAAGAAGGCGAACGTGATGCTGAACAGATTGGCGAGCAGGCTGGCCAAGACATAGCCGTAGGAAAGGAACGGGCTTAGAAGCAGTGTGAACAATGCGAAGCAGCCGTAGCCGAAGATCGTGTTGCAAGCGCCTACGGCTAGGTAACGGACTAGAGTAAACGTGCGCTGGCTTTTCTCGGTTGGAGCGGTCACGACTCCAGCGGCAGATACAGCCGCCGAGGATAGGTGAGATCCAGGCTGATGGTTGTGAGTCAGCATCCGAGATCATAGTAGCCGCATAAGCGAAGGGTCCGAAGGTTACTATCGTTACCCGTCACGATTGGGCGGGGGCTGCGGCTCGTTTGGGGAAGATGTTGCCTACGCGGCGGATTTCGGCGCCCACGGCCTTCAGTTTTTCTTCGATGTTCTCGTAGCCGCGGTCCAGGTGATAAACGCGGTCGATGATGGTCTCGCCGTCGGCGATCAGGGCGGCGAGCACGAGCGAGGCGGAGGCGCGCAGATCCGAGGCGAGCACAGCGGCGGCGCTCAGCGGAGTTCCGCCGCGGACGATGGCCCGGCGCCCTTCGATCTTGATGTTGGCGCCCATGCGGACCAGTTCCTGCGCGTGCATGAAGCGGTTCTCAAAAATGTTTTCCGTGATGATCGATGTGCCCGCGGCCTGCGTAGTGAGCGCCATGTATTGCGCCTGCATGTCGGTGGGGAAGCCGGGATATTCTTCCGTGTTCATGTCGGCGGCTTCGAGCGGCTGATCGCCCATGACGCGGACGGAGTCGGTTTTCACCGCAGTCTTCACGCCGGTTTCCGCGAGCTTCTGCAGGATGGCGGTGAGGTGCGCGGGATCGCATCCGGCGACGTTGACGTCCCCGCCGGTCAGGGCTCCGGCGACGATGAAGGTTCCAGCCTCAATGCGGTCGGGGATGATGCGGTGCCTGGCGCCGTGCAGCTTGGTGACGCCCTTGACGCGGATGGTGGACGTGCCCGCGCCTTGGATTTTGGCGCCCATGGCGTTGAGCAGCGCGGCGAGGTCCGCGACTTCCGGTTCACGGGCGCAGTTCTGCATGATGGTCTCGCCATCGGCAAGCGTGGCGGCCATAAGCAGGTCTTCGGTGCCGGTGACAGTGATTCTGTCGAAGACAACTTCTGCGCCACGCAGGCGGTCGCCTTTTAGCGGGTCAATGACGGCCTCGATGTAGCCGTGCTCTTGCGTGATTTTCGCGCCCAGATGTTCCAACCCCTTGATGTGAAGGTCGATCGGGCGGGCGCCGATGGCGCATCCGCCGGGCAGCGAGACGCGGGCGCGGCCGCACCGCGCTACGAGCGGTCCCAGGACGAGCGTGGAGGACCGCATCGTCTTGACCAGTTCATAAGACGCTTCGGGAGCGGCGAGCGCACGTGCGCAAATCGTTGTCCGATGATGGGCGCGTCCGTAGCCGAGTTCAACTTCGGCGCCCATGGCGGCAAGGAGCTTGCACGTGGTCTCGATGTCGCGCACCTGGGGAATGTTTTCGAGAATCACAGGTTCCTCGGTGAGCAGGGCTGCCGCCATGCAAGGCAGTGCGGCGTTCTTCGCGCCACTGATTCGGACCGTCCCCAGCAGGGGATTACCGCCGCGGATTACGAGTTTGTCCATAGCTTGAGCGGTTCCTGATAAGCCGGAGCGCCGCTTTCATTCTAACTACGATTGCAGGACGGCGGCGGTCAGAAATGTCGAGTGGAGTTTAGTTTGTAACGGCGAAACAAAGAACCACGCGGGGCAGGGGAAAGCGCGCCGCCTGGCTACGTGGGTTTTGCCAGCGCTATCGCTCTGCGCACCTGACCTTGGGATTCTCTCAGCGCAACGACAGCATCGGCGCGACTGACCCCAGCCTTGGCCATCACCAGGGCTACGGGGACGCGACCTCCTGCGGCGGCGAGGAGCTTGCGCGCTGCTCGGTGGTCGAGTCCGGCGATTTCTTCCACTATGCCCACTCCGCGTTCGGCCAGCTTCTCGTTCTTCGTGTGGAGGTTGACCATCAGGTTGCCGTACACATAGCCGAGACGCGCCATCGCCCCGGTGGAGAGCATATTGAGAATCATCTTCTCCGCCGTGCCGGCTTTCATGCGCGTGGAGCCGGCGACAACCTCGGCACCGACATCCGCGACAATGGCCACGTGCGCGGCTTTGCCGAGCGGCGATTTCGGGTTGCAGACTACGGCAACAGTTTTTGCGCCGTGGGCGCGTGCATATTCGATGGCGGCGATGGTGAAGGGAGTGCGCCCGCTGGCGGCAACGCCTACGACGACATCTTTTTTTGTTGGCTTCTTCTTCGCGATTGCTTTGCGGCCCAGTTCGCGGGAATCCTCATCGGCTTCAACGGCTGTGGCCAGCGCCCTTGGCCCGCCTGCCATGATGAACTGGACCATGCGCGGGTCGACGTCAAAGGTGGGCGGACATTCGACGGCGTCGAGGGCGGCGATGCGTCCACTAGTGCCGGTGCCTACGTAGATGAGCCGCCCGCCCTGGGAAAGCGCCGCTGCGATCAGATCGATCGCTTGCGCGATTTGCCGGAGGGCGCCCTTCACGGCGGCGGCAACCTTGGCATCTTCACGGTTGATAATGCGGGCGATTTCGAGCGCGGATTTGCGATCGAGACCGGCGGAGGCGCGGTTCGTTTTCTCGGTACCGAGGTGGCGGAGATTGGCGCTGCTTGTTTCGCGTTTTGAGGCTCTCCGTTTCAAGCTTGCTTCTCCAAGGCCTTCATCACCGCGTCATAAAACGCTGGGCGCACCTGTTTGATTGCCTGGTTCTGGCAGTCAGGCCAGGTGCGGTTGGTGAGCAAAGTTATCGAAAGTTGGCGGTCCGGGTCGATCCACAGGGACGTGCCGGTGTAACCGAGATGTCCGAAGGAACGCGACGAGAAGTACTTTCCGGATTGCGATGGGGCAGAAGGTGTGTCCCAGCCAAGCGCCCGGGATGTGCCTTCGGGAGCGGATTCCCGGCGCGAAAAAAGTTCGACGGTCGAAGGGCGAAGGATGGGGTGTCCGCCGTTGAGCATGGCGTGGGCGAAGATGGCTGGATCTTCGGCGGTGGAGAAAAGGCCGGCGTGTCCGGCAATGCCGCCGAGGACGCTGGCGTTTTCGTCCTGCACCTCGCCTTGGATGATGCGGTGTCGGAAGGTGCGATCGTCGGCTGTTGGCGGGATCGAGTCCTTCAATGCGATCGCGGGATTAAAGGTCGTGTGCGTCATGCCGAGCGGGCCAAAGATTTCGCGCTGACAGAACGCGTCGAGCGATTCGTCGGCGAGGCGTTCGAGTGCGATGCCCAGAATGATGAATCCGATGTCGCTGTATTCGGCGTGCGCACCAGGAGCGGCGGCAAGCGGAGTGGCGAAGGCGGCTTGCAGAAGGGCTTCGCGATTCTTCGCGTGCAGGAACAGCTTTTCGTAGGCAGGCAAGCCGGAGCTGTGTGCGAGCAGCATACGCAGAGTGATTTCGCGGCGGTGCGGGTCATCATCAGCGAATTCGGGAACGATGGCCGTGACGGGAGCTTCGAGATCGAGCAGGCCGCGCTCGTAGAGAATCATGGCCACGGCGGTCGTGGCGATGACCTTGGTGAGCGAAGCGAGATCGAAAAGACTCGCGGTTGTGACCTGGGGCGAACCCGGATCGTATGTAAAGCGGCCGATGGCCTTGTGCGCGACGAGTTCTCCACAAGAGGTGACCGCGAGCGAACAGGCGGGAAAGGCGCGGGCAGCGATGGCCTTTTCGAGGATGCCGAAAGCGCCGCGAAAGAGGTCATCCTGCGCGGCGAAATTGCGCGCTAGGAAGGAAAATCCAGACTCTCGATTGGGCAGCGTCAGGTTCAAGGGTGTTTTGTGAACTGATGGGGTTATAGCAAAGGCGGCGGGTGGAGGCAAACGGAGAGTTACTTTGAGCGCATCGTTTGTAACGTTCAGCCTTGAGCTGCGTCTCAGGGGTCATGTAGAGTCACAGAAGACGTGAGACACATGCCGAAAAAACTGCTGTTTTTCGCTCTCCTGTTTTCTGCCACCGCGTTTTCGCAGGCTCCGCTTGATTCGCGCCTCGCCGTTCTCGATCCCATCGTCTACGACGCCATCGCCCGGCGGGAGATTCCGGGCGCGGTGCTCATCGTCGGCCATGACGGACAGGTGGTGTATCGCAAGGCTTATGGCAACCGGGCGATTGAACCTCGGCCGGGGGCGATGACGCCCGACACGGTGTTTGATTGCGCGTCGCTTACCAAGGTCGTCGCAACCACGACGGCGGTCATGCAGCTTTGGGAGCGGGGAAAGTTTCGCATGAACGATCCGGTCGCGAAGTACCTCCCTGAGTTTGAGCAGAACGGGAAGCAGGATATTACGATCCGGCAGTTGCTGGTGCACTACTCGGGGCTGGCCCCGGATCTGGATTTGACGAAAGCTTGGGAAGGGAAGGAAACGGCGTATCGGATGGCGTTTGAGGAGGCTCCGGAGCGGGCTCCCGGCGCGGCATTTGAATATAGCGATATCAACTTCGTAGTCCTGGGGGCGCTGGTGGAGCGGCTTTCGGGCGAGTCGCTCGATGCGTATGCGGCGAAGCATATTTTTGCGTCGCTGGGTATGAAGGAGACCCGGTTTGTTCCTCTGTCGTCGTGGGGGCCGCGAATTGCTCCGACCCGCATCGCTCCAACCGAAGAGGATGAGAACCATCACCTGCTGCGCGGCGTAGTGCACGATCCCACGGCTCGCCGGATGGGCGGCGTGGCCGGTCATGCGGGATTATTTTCTACGGCCGACGACCTGGCGATTTTTGCGCAAGCCCTGTTGGATGGCGGGCGAGGCGTACTGACTCCGGCGACGATTGCGAAGATGACTGCGCCTCAGCAGCCAGTGAATGGGACGGCGGTGCGGGGATTTGGGTGGGACATTGATTCGCCCTTGTCCAGCAATCGTGGGGAACTGTTGCCGGTGGGCGGTTACGGACACACGGGGTTCACCGGGACTTCGCTGTGGATTGATCCGGCGACGAAGACTTACATAGTCCTGCTGACGAACGCGGTGCATATGAACGCGCTGCCGGCGAAGGAGAAGGGAAGCGCGGCGTCTCTTCGAACCAAGGTGGCGACGGCGGTGGCTGTGGCGCTGGCGCTCGATCCCTCCGATGCGGAGAAGATGCGCGTGGCAACCATTACCGGCTACAACGAAATGCAGAGCGCGGCGCGCAAGCTCGCAGTGCGGAATGGAACGGTGAAGACGGGAATCGACGTGCTCGAGGAGACGAAGTTTGCGGCGCTGCATCCGGCCAAAGGCGGGGCTCCGCGAAGCATTGGACTGCTGACCAATCAGACCGGCGTGGACTCGGGAGGGCGCCGGACGATTGACGTGCTGGCGAACGTGCCGGGGATTTCGCTGAATGCGATCTTCAGTCCGGAACATGGGGTGACGGGAACGCTGGACACGACGGATATCAAAGATGCGAAGGATGCGGCGACCGGAGTTGCGGTCTACAGCGTGTACGGGGCGAGCGCCGCGGCGCGGCGTCCGCCGCTGGACGTGCTGAAGCGGCTGGATGCGGTGGTCATCGATCTGGCGGATGCGGGCGCGCGGTTTTACACCTTCGAGACTACGACGGGATATTTTCTGGAAGCGGCCGCCAAGGCGGGAATTGAAGTAATCATTCTGGATCGGCCGAATCCGATTACGGGATCGTTTGTGCAGGGGCCGGTTTCGGATTCCGCTTCCCCTTCCAATGCCGGGCGGGAAAGTTTTACGAACTACTTTCCCGAGCCGGTGCGGCATGGGATGACTTTAGGTGAGCTCGGGAAAATGTTTAATGCCGAACGTCACATTGGAGTGCGGCTCGAAGTGGTTGCGATGGAGGGTTGGCAGCCAGGGGACTGGTTCGATTCGACCGGTCTCGCGTGGGTGAATCCTTCGCCCAATTTGCGGAATTTGACCGAGGCCGAGCTTTATCCGGGAGTGGCGCTGATTGAAGGGACGAATGTTTCGGTGGGGCGGGGGACGGATACGCCGTTCGAAGTGGTGGGCGCGCCCTGGATCAAGGGCAGGGAATTGGCGGCGTACTTGAACGGGCGCGGTATTCAGAGTGTGCGGTTCGTGCCAATTACTTTCACACCGTCATCGAGTAACTTTGCCGGGGAACGGTGCGAAGGCGTGAACCTGATCATTCTGGATCGGAATACTCTGGATTCGCCGGAATTGGGGATTGAGCTGGCGTCGGCGCTGCATAAGTTGTATCCGAACGACTTCAAAATGGAGCGGATGGCGGATCTGCTGGTGAATCAGTCGGTGTTCGAGGCGATCGGAGCGGGCGAAGATCCGCGACGGATTGCCGAAGACTGGCAGGAGCGGCTGGAGGGATTCGTGCGCCTGCGGGAAAAGTATTTGTTGTACAAGTAGAGCTACAATGCGGAGTACCCAGGTTCACCATGACCGAAAATCTGCTTCTCATTCCGAGTCCGTTTTACCGTTGCGCCGGACCGAATTGTGGAGTGCTAAAAGCCGGGAGCGACCGCTGATGGATCATGTGGAGCTCTTTTGGCGATTATGAATTGCCGGTGATGCATCTGGCGCCGTGGGACGAAAAACTGGCAGTGCGGGAAGGCGCGTTGCATGTTTGCGGCGAGGGCTGCGCGCAGAAACTGCAATCGCAGTTCATGGGCAATGTGCTGGAGAACCGGGGGCGGAGAAGTAGTGGTTGAGCTAGCCGGCGGAAGAATAACCATCCACTGGTTGTCCGCTAAACGTTCTCAGCTAACCGGGCATTCAAGTGGGCGCATCTGAGATGGCAGGCGTGCTGTTAAATTATCCTGAAGAGGTGGGTGTGCGATGAAGATCCGTGCTGCTTCTACCTGGGTTGTGCTGTTGGCGGGGATGGCGGCGGCACAGTCGTCTTTGGTCCCGAACCCGGCTGCGCCTTCGGTGGAGTCTGAGAAGCCTACGCTGATCATTCCCGCGGGAACGAGGGTTCCACTATCGCTGAAGCAGGCGATCTCGACGAAGACGGCTAAAGACGGAGATCCGGTATACGCGGAGACTGCCTTTCCGTTTGTGCTCAACGAGCGGGTCGTGATTCCGGCGGGGACTTACATCCAGGGGAAGATCGAGCGCGTGCAGCGCGGTGGGCACGTAAAGGGGCACGCTGAGGTGCTGATCCACTTTACATCAATGATTTATCCCAACGGCTATACGGTGATGCTGGGCGGGTCGGTGGAGAACACGCCTGGAGCCGAGAAGACGTCGATGAAAGATTCGGAAGGGACGATTCGGCAGGATAGCGATGCCGGAAAAAAGGCTGAGACCGCCGCGGGTACGGCAACTACGGGAGCGGTGATCGGTGCGATAACCAACGGAGCGAAGGGAGCCGGGATCGGTGCGGGAATTGGAGGAGTCACTGGGCTGGCGGTCGGAATGCTAACGCGCGGCGCCGACGTGCGGCTGGAGCCGGGCACGTCGATCGAAATGGAGATCCAGCGGGAAGTGACGGTCGATGCGAGCCGGGTTTCCTCACGACACGAGGTCATCATTCACAACAACGACTAGTGTCCGCAATCGCAAATACTCGATTCGCGGCTGACTAACTTCCTTCTCGGTTTCGTTTCGCATTGGCGGACAAGCCGCGGACAAGAGTGTCCGCGCCACATCGGCTATTTCAATACAAACATAGCGTTCACGTGCGCGGTGCCACCCGGTCCATGGATGCTCAACAGATGATGCTCGGCAGGCGGCCTATTTCGCTTGCAAGGATTCGATGTAGTGGGTAAGGTTTGCTACGCGTTGCTGCACCTCACCCTCGTGTCCTCCGCTCATGCCCCAAAACAACGCTCCCCACATTGGCATCTCCTTGGATCCGTGCGCGGGATGAACGGATTCGCCTTGGATGGTGGACGTGACTTTCAGAGCGGGATATTTCCCTCCGTTGTTCTTGCTCAGCATAGTAAGATCGGCGGGAGGAATCTTCAGGGCGCTGGCCGCAGGACCTCCGCCTTTTCCGTCCGTTCCATGGCAAACGGCACAGTATGTCGTGTACATTTCCTTGCCGGATACAGGCGACGTGGACTTGATCGGGACATGCTGGATGACTTTCTGCGTTTGGTCCTGCGCCGCGATCGTGCAGGCGAATGCGGCCAGGGCAGAAAAGAGCATAATCAATCTCTTTAGGGACATCGAGTTCTCTCCTTCTGGACCACAGCTCTCTTCTCTGAACTCCAAGCGCGCTCAAAGACCAAGAACCGGCTACTTTGCCGCCTTCCGCTTCGCCGCCCGCTACTGCGCCGAGCCTCTCCACCCCCGATCAGTCCGCACGAGAGCAAGCGTGGATTTCGTCGGGCCCGCATTATAAAAGTCGACTCCATACTTATTGATCAGGGTTTGACGTTCCCAAACACTGAAGCTTTTTACCAGCGGACCGCCCGCGTCGAACGCGTTTCCCAGTTGGTTTGGCACCCATTTCCAAGTGTATTCGACGATCACGCCGTTATCTCCGTTTGGGGTTATCCCGCCGATGCTCAGCAGTTGCCGTTCGGCCAGGGGAGCCTGATACGAGAAGCTACCATCCTTTTCTTGCGATTTTTTCAAACCCGGGAGACCGGTCAGCAGGCCCTCTCCGTCCGGCGTGAGCGAGACCACTACGCTGCCCGCTGCCGCCTTGGCCAATTTGACAATCCCTGCTTTTTCCAACAATCGATAATTAGGATCCGGTAGTTTTTCATCGTTTTTCACGAGACCAGTGCGGAAGTGGATGACGGCCGGCCCTGGTCCCTGGAGCGCCGCTGCTACCATCGCGCTCACCTGCTGCGGGCTGGGAGGAGTTTTCTCCCGGAATTGGAGTATCACGTAGGTTACAAAGCCCCCGATCAGCACTACCAGAGACAGCATGAGTAGCGCCGGCAAGATCGATGAGCGTTTTTCCATCGCAATTTCGTCTTCAAACATGGCAGCCCCTTTTTTAAACAGCCGGAAATCAACCGGCTTTCATTCTGAGTTTGCCGTTCCCCGAATGCTGTGATCGAAGGCACAACCAATAGTGTTTCGCATCACGATGACGTAATACCTTGAGCGCGTCCCGAAAACCCCATCGCAAGGTGTTGTAGCCGCCTCTCTTTTCCTTTTTGCGCATTACGCAAGAGGTGTGCGCGTCACCTACACGCGTGATTGCTGTCACACCAACTGTACCCCCTGCATAGCATAATCACGTCAGATTTCGTGGTTTGTTCTACCACCTTGAGCGTGGAGATCCCGTGCCAAAAGGACGCGTTTCCATTGTCGTCGAGCGCTGCAAAGCCTGTGGCTTCTGTGTGGAGTTTTGCCCCACCCACGTGCTTGCGCTTTCTTCGGCTTTCAATTCCAAGGGCTACCATCCACCGCATGTCGTGCATCCGGAAAAGTGCAGTGGTTGTGACTTGTGCGGGATGTACTGCCCCGACTTCGCCATTTTCGCCACCAAGGTCGATCCCGCTAAGGGAGGTGACAAATGAAGGCTGATCCCCGTGGCGTGCTCACCGGCGTTCACTTCATGGACGGCGACCACGCCTGCTGCGAAGGCGCGCTGGCCGCCGGCAGCCGGTTCGCCGCCGGATACCCCATCACCCCTTCCACCGAAGTCGTTGAGCGCTTCGCCTCTCGCGTTCCGACCGTGGGCGGAACGTTTATCCAGATGGAAGACGAACTCGCGGCCTCCATCACCCTGCAAGGCGCGGTCTGGGCCGGAGCCAAGGCGTTCACCGTGACCTCCGGCCCCGGCTTTTCACTGATGATGGAACATATCGGCTACGCGGCCATGACCGAAACGCCGTGTGTGTTCGTGGATGTGCAGCGCGGAGGGCCGTCTACTGGCCTACCTACGCTCCCCGCGCAAGCCGACATGATGCAGGCGCGATGGGGCTCGCATGGCGACTACGAGATCATCGCCCTCTGCCCCAATTCTCCGCAGGAGTGTTTTAACCTCACCATCAAGGCCTTCAACCTGGCCGAAGAATTCCGCGTGCCCGTGATGTTCATGATGGACGAATGCGTAGGCCACATGACCGAGAAGGTAGTGATTCCCCCCGCCGACCAGATCGAAGTCGTGCCGCGCCGCCATACTCACAAGCCGGTTGACGAGTACCTCCCCTATGAAACCAACGGCGACCTGGTTCCGGAAATGGCGCACGCCGGCGAAGGCTACAACTTTCATATCACCGGCTTGACCCACGACGAACGCGGCTATCCCAACATGACTCCGCAGATCCAGGACAAGCTGGTTCGCCGCTTGCAAAACAAGATTCTCCAAGCCGCCGACCGCATTGCCATGTTCGAGGAGGAGCAACTCGAAGGCGCCGACGTCGTGGTCGTTTCCTACGGAATCACTTCCCGAGTGGCGCAACGAGCCATCGAGGCCGCTCGTGGACGGGGTCTGCGCGTCGGCAAGTTGCGCCTGATTACGGCCTGGCCGTTCCCCGATAAAAAAATCCGCGAACTCGCAGCGAAAGTGAAAGCTTTTGTCGTTCCCGAACTCAATCTGGGCCAGATGGTGCGAGAAGTAGAGCGAGCTGCCGCGGGCCAGGCCAAAACCTTCGCCGTGCCGCACGCGGGCGGCGGAGTGCACAACCCCGAAGACATTCTCAAGGTAATTGTGGAGGCAGGCCGATGCCAGACAGCTTGATCAACGACCCGGTCAATCCAGCCGTCAATCCAGTCGAGCCCTTCTTGCGCAGCGATCGCATGCCTTCCATCTGGTGTCCGGGATGCGGCATCGGCACCACCGTGAACTCTTTCGCCCGCGCCCTCATCGATTCGAAAATCGATTTGCAATCGCTGGCCCTGGTCTCGGGCATCGGCTGTACCGGGCGCGTGGCGGGCTACGTCAAACTCGATTCTTTCCATACCACGCACGGCCGCGCCATCCCGTTCGCCACCGGGCTCAAACTGGCAAACCCAAAGCTGAACGTCATCGTCTATTCCGGTGACGGCGATCTTTCCGCCATCGGGGGCAATCATCTGATCCACGCCGCGCGCCGCAACATCGATTTGAAAGTCATCTGCGTCAACAATTTGATCTACGCCATGACGGGCGGCCAGACCGCGCCCACTACTCCCGAGCACTCGACTACTTCCACGAATCCCTACGGCGTGTTCGAGCCGGCGTTCAATTTGCCGCACCTGGTCGAAGCGGCGGGCGCGGTTTACGTCGCGCGCTGGACCACCTTTCACGTGCGGCAACTGACGCGCTCCATCGGCGAGGCGTTCCAGAAAAAAGGCTTTTCCTTTATCGAAGTGATCTCGCCCTGTCCCACGCTTTATCAACGCCGCAACAAGATGGGCGACGGTCTCGACGCTATGAAGTTCTACAAAGAGAAGAGCAAAGTCCGGAACGGCGCGCCCACCAGCGAAGTCGGCCTGACCATGACCGGAGAGATCGTCGTGGGCAAGTTCGTGGACCGCGAACGCCCCGATTACCAGACCTTGATGCGAGCGCAATACGCCGAGTCGTTGGGCGAGAGATTCGTGGAACAAGCGGAGATGGTATGCAGCTAACTGAAATTCGTATCGCGGGTTTTGGCGGCCAGGGAGTGATCCTTTCGGCCATCGTTCTAGGCAAGGCTGCTTCGATTTATCAAGGCGCTTATGCCACCATGACCCAGAACTTCGGCCCGGAAGCCCGGGGCGGCGCTTGCAGCGCGCAGCTCGTCGTTTCCGATTCGCCCGTGTTGTACCCGTACGTCATCCAGCCGGACATCCTCGTCGTAATGTCGCAAGAAGCTTATGTGCGCTTCGGCTCCGAGTTGAAAGATGGCGGCATCATGATCGTCGAGCAGGACCTAGTGCGAGTTTCAGATCTCAACAAGGAAATCCAGGTCTACAGCGTCCCAGCGACCCGCATCGCCGAAGATCTCGGAAAACGCATGGTACTGAATTCGGTGATGGTGGGATTCTTCACCGCAGTCACACACTTGCTGGATCCCGATGCCGTGCGCAAAGCAGTCGCGGATTCTGTCCCGCCCACCTTCCGCGAACTGAACCTGAAGGCCTTTGAACGAGGGCTTGAGTACGGAACTATAGCATTGAGCGCCAGCCCGAGCCTGGCCGAGGAGGAGCTGCAGGCGCAGTATTCCCGGGAATAGGTTCGCGCCGTTGCATTTGTCAACGTTTGATGTTGTGAAATTCATCTGCACATTGCCGATCCGTAAGTGACTGATTGCAAACCGTCACTCTTATTATTCACCTCCAAACACTAAAAACGCGAGCTTTGACCTGTTGCGATTTCCGGCAAAGCGTTGTGGACAATCTCGCCGCGACAGTGCACGCCAAGAAATTGGCTTTCGTCTATCTCCTTCATTTAGCAGGAGATCGGTGCCAGCAATGCGCTTCCTCGCAATTCGCCTCAGCTTGGCATCGCGATTGCCTTTGGAATAGTACCGAGTGGCTTGCAAAGACGGCCCTCCGGCGAGGTGACTTATGACAGTCCTACTGGTTCTCTTCACATTCACGGCTTTCTTGCTGATTGACCATTTCCGGAGCCGCCGGGCCGTTGCGCCCATGCAGGTTGCCGCGCCAAAGCATGACGCGTTGCCGCGCTTGCAGCCAGCCTTAGTCGGCGGTTTCGAGGTGCCAGAAAACCTGCGCTACCATCCGGGTCACACCTGGGCATTGAGCGAGAGTCCCAGCCTGGTGCGGGTCGGCATGGATGATTTTGCCTCTAAGCTGACCGGCAAGGTGGAAAGCATCACGCTGCCGCAACGCGGCCAGTGGATTCGCCAGGGCCAGAAGATGTGCACAATTCATCGCGATGGCTGCGCAGTCGACATGGTCTCGCCCATCGAGGGCAGCGTGTCCGACATCAACCAAGCGCTGGTGGAGGATCCTAAGCTGGCACTCCGCGATCCCTACGGCGAAGGCTGGCTAATGACCGTGCAGGCGCCCGACGCCAAGACGAGCTTCCGCAACTTGCTGGGTGGCGCGCTCGCGCGCTGGTGGACGGAAGAGTCGGCAAGCCGCTTGCAACGCCGGATGCCGATGGCATTCGCGGGCGCACTGGCCCAGGATGGTGGAGTCGCCATGAACGATCTCTCAGCCCAGATCCCCGACCAGGAGTGGCTGCCGCTCGCGAAGGAGTTCTTCCTGTCATAAGTCGAACCCGCAGCAACCGCGGGTGCCCCATCCCTGCGCGTCCTTTGCGCAGGGGTGGGATTCCACGCGTTCCGCTGGGGAGTCTCGTCCTTCGACTCTGTTTGAAGGGGCGCGGCTTCAGTCGCGCCGTACACTAGATTCGGATATACCTCAAGGCCAAATTCTGTGGTTGTTCGCGATCTCAAAAGTTTCGCGCGGACGAGACCTGCTTCATCGGCGTTGCCGCAGCCTGACAGGCGGTGCACAGTGCGCTGTCTTTGAGGTCGATCCACTCCACGGCGTGGGAAGGAGCCATGGCGCAGCGGTAGTCGTCGCAGTGAGTCAGGTTCAGAGTGTGGCCCAGTTCATGAACCGCTTCCTTTATCACGCGCTGGCGGAATAGGTCGGGATTGGGCGGAAGGCCGTAGAACTCCTGGCGCAGCCGGTGCGCTGAGATCACGGCGCAGGGGCCACCCATCTGTGCCTCGCCGAAAACGTAAGTAAGAATCGGGATGTAGAGATCCACGGCGACAATGCCCAGCATTCGCCAGGAATCGGCAGTAAGAAAACTCTGCATGCGGTGCAGGATTTCCGAGGAGTGGTACTGCTGCCGCTCTCCGTGGAAGGCGAACTCCGGATCCAACCGGACCGGGAGCACCTTACAAGGGACGCGGAAAGTTTCTTCGATGGCGGGGCGCAGATCCTTCAGCAGCCCGTCATCCACATTCCCGATCGGCAAGAGTTGCAGCAGCTTCATCGGATCAGAGCATTTCTCGTGATGGTGTAGAGTGCGCACCCTCAGCGGCTAAAGCCGGAACCCATTACAGCCCGTGGCGGCACGGCTCAAGCCGTGCCCTACCCGTTCCTGCCTTCCCCATACAGCAAATCGGGAACTGCTCTAGAATTCAGCTTTATCGCGTCTCAACCGGGGTGCGAGTCCAGCCATACTTCTTCAGCTTGTGATAGAGAGTGACCCGGTCGATGTCAAGTACCTCCGCGGCACGGCTCTGATTGCCTCCACATTCCTCGACCACCCGCAGGATGTGGGCGCGCTCCATTTCCTCCAGCTTCTTGCTCCCGCCGATGGAGACGCTTTGCGGCTTGAAGATAAAGTCCGGCTCTTGCAGTTCCGGCTCCTGTCCCACAACCATGGCGCGCTCGACAGCATTCTCCAGTTCGCGAACGTTCCCCAGCCAGGACTGTTGCTGCAATTGGTTCATGGCCTCCGGGGAAACCCGGGTTATGCGTTTGTTCATGGCCAGGGAGAACTTGCGAACGAAGTGGTCCACGAGCAGCGGGATGTCCTCCCGGCGCTCGCGCAGCGGCGGCAGTGAAATGCGGAAGACGTTGAGCCGATAGAAAAGATCGGGACGGAACTTACCCTCCTCGATCAGTTTTTCGAGATCCTTGCTGGTGGCGGCGATGCAGCGGAAATCCACCTTGATGGTTTGGTTGCCGCCCACCCGTGTAATTTCGCGCTCCTGCAGCACCCGCAGCAGGTCGGTCTGCGTCTTCAGGGTGATGTCGCCGATCTCGTCCAGGAAGACCGTCCCGCCTTCGGCAATTTCGAACTTGCCTTTTTTGCGGTACTGCGCGCCGGTGAACGCGCCCTTCTCATGTCCGAAGAGTTCGCTTTCGAGAAGCGTCTCCGTCAGAGCGCCGCAGTGAATGACGACCAGCGGATGAAATCTTCGCGGACTGGCGTGATGGATCGCTCGCGCCACCAGTTCCTTCCCGGTGCCGCTCTCTCCCGTGACCAGAACCGTGGCGTCCGTGGGACCAACCGTCTCAATGGCGTCGAAGACCTTGCGCATGGGGCCGCTCTGGCCGACCATGTCCCCGGGGCGCGCGACTTCCGCGACGGTCTCGCGCAAGAGCACGTTCTCCTGGGCCGTCCGTTTGTGCGCCAGCACGTTCCTCACCATGTGTGCGATCTCGTCCGGGTCCAGCGGTTTGGTCACGTAGTCGTAGGCTCCGTTCTTCAGCGCTGCGACGGCGGTGTCGACCGAGGCATAGCCAGTCATGATGATTACGATGAGCTCGGGGTCGACTTCGTGCATGCGGCGCTGCAGCTCGATCCCATCGGTGCCATGCATCTTGATATCCACCAGGGCCGCATCCCAACGCTGTTCCGCCAGCCGGGTAAGCGCGTCGTTGGCGTTTTCCACCGTAGCTACCTCGTAGCCCTCTTCGCGGAACCATTTGCCCAGCGAGTCGCGCACGCTCAGTTCGTCGTCCACAATCAGCAGTTTTCCCTGTGTGCTCACTTCAATCACCTCACGTTCATCGTGCTATTGCCGGCGCCGGCGTTCGCCAGGGAAGCGGCGGGGGCTTGATTGGGCAGGGTTATGGTGAAAGTCGTGCCCCGGCCCAACTCCGATGCGACTTCGATGCGCCCGTCATGCCGCTCCAAGATGCCGCGACTGATCGCCAAGCCCAGCCCGACTCCGTGCCCACTTTCTTTCGTCGTCAGAAAAGGTTCGAAGATATGCGGTAAGACGTCGGGAGCGATGCCGGCTCCGTCGTCGCGCACCTGGATCTCGATTTCCGCGTCATCGCTGCTCAGCCGGGTTTCGATCCAGAGATTGCCGCCCCGGGGCATGGCATCGATTGCGTTCATGATCAACGCCAGGAGCACTTGTTCAATCTGCGCCGGATCGCACGACACGAGCGGCAAATCTTCCGCACGCTTCAGTTGCAGTTCGATTCCGCCCAGCTCCAGTTGATGCCGCACTAGCAGCAGACAACGATCGATCACTGCATGTAGGTTGGTGGACTGTACGTTCATGGGCGCGGTGCGCGAAAGAGTCAGCAGGGCCTTGATCAGTTCGCCGCAGCGCCGGCTTTCCGCGGCGATCAGGTCCAGACATTCCATCGTCTCCTCGCGTTTTTCACGATCGACTTGGCCAGACTCTACCCACTTCCGCAGCAGTTTGGCATAGGTAAGAATCCCAGAAAGCGGATTGTTCACCTCGTGCGCTACCACGGCCGCCATCTTGCCGAGGGAAGCCATTTTTTCCACGTGCAGCACATGATCGTGGGCGCGATTGAGTTCCTTCGTCTTCTGCTCGACGCGATCTTCGAGCGTCTTTGCCCAGGTGACGATTTCTTTGTTCGCCGCGCGCAACTGCAGGCTCATGTCGTTGAACGAATGCGCCAGATCGCCCACTTCGTCGCGGGATTGCACCTCGATTTGGTAGCCAAGCTCCCCCTGGGAAAGATGTTCCGTGCCATTCTTGAGCGCCTTAATGGGTTCGCCGACCACTCGCCACACGAATAACCAGCTCAATACCGCCACGATCAGCATCGCCCCCGCCGTGTAAGAGAGCATGTGGGCGCTGCTGACCGCAAGTTGCGCGTCCGCTTTCGCCAGCGAAAGGTTCGTGTCGAGCACGCCCAGAACTTGTTGGCCGGCAGGGTGCGCGTGGCATTCGGCGTTGGAGCAGCCGGGTTGATTTTCGATGGGAGTGATAATTCCCAGCACACGTTGCCCGCCGCCATCGCGATAAATGCGAAAGCGGTCGGGGCGATTCAGGCGCGCCAGCGGCTGCGATTGGGTGTGGCAGCTATAGCAGGCCTCCGCCCTCTTGTCGAGGACGTGGCTGACTTCCGCGGCATCGGTGGAATAGCTGATCCGGCCCTCCTGATCAAAAATGCGCACTTTGACCATGCCCGGCTCGTCCGCGATGGTTTGGATCGTGTGATAAAGTCCCTCGCGGTCGTTGCGCAGCATGTAGTACGTGGTGCTGCGCTTGATAACATCGCTGACCCGCTCGGCGCTGGCCAGCGTGGCTGCTTCCAGGTGCTGGCGATGCAATCGGATATTCAAGTATCCGAGGAGAGCGAAGATGACGACCATGGCGGCCAGCAGAGACCCGATCAACTTTGCGCTGATACTGTGAGTCAGCCGCCTCCATCCCAGATCGCCGCGAATTGGCTCAGTCTGCCGCATGTCCTAATACCGCTGTAGCAACCACGGGCGCGGTTTCGGTTCGGAGACGCTCTTTCAATGGAATTCGTACTTCGGGAAAGATAGGCAAGTGTCTCACTGCCAACCCGAATAGGGCGAAACCCGCCGCGATAATCATAAGGGTCACGGAGAACTCCGTCCACTTCGGCATGTAGTGATGCCCAACGTAAGTCTCAAAGCCGGTAAGGCTGACATTGAGGCGGTTGGTGATGAATCCGAGCACAGTACAGATGGAGGCGAGATACAAGCCGTTTGCCGATAGCCTGACTTTCTTGAAACTGAGCAATGTGATTGGAATCACAAATGCCAGCGTCAGTTCGAGCCACAGAAAGTACGCTTCGTAGCTGGGCTTAATGATCTGTCGCAGCATGCCGCGATGGAAGTAATCCTCGAAGCGCAACAGGGCATTGACCCAGAGAGCAACCAGCAACGCGCCGCCAAGGTCGACTAAAACCGGGAGTTCAAGGTGACGGCCGAAGGCTTTTGCGCTCTGCGTGGACTCGAAGATCGTCATTGCCAAACCCACCGCAATCGCCGATCCGAAAAAGAGGAACGGCAGCGCGGGCGTGTACCAGAAGGGATGCAGCTTGCTCGGCATGATCAGATAGAGCGATCCGAGCGAACTCTGGTGCAGGGTGGAGAGCAGGATGCCCAAGATGATCAGCACCGGGTAGATCTTCTTAATCCACTGGATCGGAGTCTGCAGATTGAATTTCTCGAACACATTGGGAAGGAATTCAAAAAAGAGCACGGTAGTGTAGGCCATCACGCATATGCCGACCTCGAACATGACCGAGTGCGGGTTCATGTAGATGAGCTGATGCCAGATGTACCAGGGGCGGCCAAGGTCGAACAACAGCCCAACGATGAAAAGTAAATAGCCCAGGAACGCCGTCAACACCGCGGGGCGCACAACACTGTGCAGCCGCTCGACATTGAACAGGTACACCGCGCCAATCACGCAGAAGCCGCCCGCCGCCAGCATGACCCCACACAGGAGGTCGAAGCCGATCCAAAGCCCCCAGGGAAACTGGTCGCTCATGTTTGAAACCGCGCCCAAGCCGTGGAAAAAGCGAACGAATGTGGAGTACAGCCCCAGGCCCATGATTACAACGAATACCACTCTCCAAAAGGTCAGCTTGAACTTCATCGCGCACTCCCATTCTTCTCTTCTGCCTCAGCAGCGGCTACTTCTTCGCGGCGATGCGAGACCCAGTAAATGCCTCCCAATACCAACGACCACACCGGGATAAAGTCGGGAATTCTCGCCATCACTCGCCCGGTGTATTCCGGCATCGGAGTTTCGCCGATTTTTGCGGACGAAGGATAACCGTACTCTTCAACGTTTACGCTGGAAAGAATGAAGACGGACGTTCCGCCGGCTTCGTTAAGGCCGTAAATACGAGGCAGGTAGTTGGATGGATTTTGCCGGATGCGGTTCCCCGCTTCCTTAATGAGGTCGTCGCGCTCCCCGAACTTCGTGGCGCCAGTCGGACAGATTTCGGCGCATGCCGTCTGCTTGCCAGCAACTACACGGTCGGGGCACATAATACATTTGCGGACCCGCGGATTCAGCGAGCGCCATTCGTACTTTGGCTGGGCAAACGCGCAGGCCACCATGCAATACCGGCAGCCAATGCACTTCCAGACGTCGTATACGACTGGACCCTCCTTTGTCTTATGCATGGCGCCAACGGGACAAACCGACGCGCAAGCGGGATGCTCACAGTGCATGCATAGCCGGCGCATGAATTTGTCGCTCTTCTCCAGAACGACCGTGTATTTATGTGCCGATTGCACAGGTTCCGCTGCTACTGTGTCGTCGTACGGCAGCGTGTTCTGCTGCGCGCAGGCGCCTTCGCACTGCTTGCAACCGATGCACATCGTCGCGTCATAGAGCAGGGCTTTACTCATGGGAATTACTCCTCGCTGAACATCTTTGGCCGGCCCACTGGGGGAAAAGAACCGGGTCCGGAGAGGTACGCACCCGGACCCGGGCGGGCTGTTCCCTGGGGGAGAGCGAAGAGGGGAGGAACTTTCCAGGCGGCTACGGATCGGCCTGTTTTCCGTTCCGTCGGCCGAGTTGAGCCAGACATCTTCATCCTCACCTTCACGCCTTCTTTGGCCGCTGCCCGCCAGTTCGCGACATCGGCGGTGCGCAAAGAGGAACAGCCAATGACTACTGCCGACCTACTGCCAATGGCTACTTCTGCAGGCTGCGAACGTACGAAACGATGGCTTTTACCTGATCCGCGGGTAAACTCTTCACCGTGCTCGGGTGCTTCGCCTTTTCCGTAACGGCCTTGGCTAGATCGGCATCCGACATCTTCTTTGCCTCGTCCGAAATCAGGCTCGGAATTTTTGCTGCCGGCTTGCCGGCTGCATCCGGGCCGTGACACATTGCGCATTTTGCTTTGTAGAGAGTGGCTCCGTCATCGGCGGCCCATGACAGATTGGGGATCAGGATGAACAGGGCTACCGCGATTGTCATTACCAGCATCACCAGCCTTGTCGTCTTCATGATTTCGTTTCTTCTCCTTACTGAAGTTTTGCAGCCCGATGAAATTAGCTGCTCTTGTCGCAGTCGTGTATGTGTGTTGCGAAATTATCCACAGCCACAGCCTTCCAAGAAAGTGGATGTAACAAATCTCAGCAATTCAATCGCTGCTTAGTTGAGAGTTTCAACGTTGGAGGGACAAGTCGCAGTGATCCAGGTCACCACGAGCTGTGATCTCGGCGAGGATGGAACGTGCGCTAAACTGGCTGCGCAAAAGGTCAAATTTCGACTCCCATCCCGTGAAGGGGAGTCTATTTTCCCGTGGAGACGCCTCCGGAGGCGGGGCAAGCCCCGTCTCTGCAGGCGAAACACGAGTTTTCAGCAGCCTGCTCGGTCACGCCAATAAGTGATTGGGGTCACAGCGTTGCACGCAATCAGGCGAGAGAATCTATCGCGGCGAGGTAAAGCGATGCCGATACTAATGATGGCTCTGCTCGCGTTGATGGTGTTTGGCCTTATTGGGATTCTGCTGACAGCCGCGATGATCCTGGAGCATTCCGCGCATGCACGCGCAGCGAAACGTAACGCTGCGCACCCCGTGACCTCCGGCGCTGCCAACTCCCTCAAACCGAAACTTCCATAGACCGCGCAGCGACGGCGCGGAATCCATCTGCAAAAGGAGAAATTTGATGAGTACGCTTGTACAGGATAAAGACAAGAAAGCTGACCTGGCTGGACCGGGGATCGGCGATTACAAGGAACTGGAAAAAATTCTGCCGCGGGATTACCGCTCTTTGCTGACCCCGAAAGAGACGCAGCAGGCCATCTTCCAGGTAAAGCGCTATATCGAAGACAACCTGTGCAAGGAACTCAACCTGATCATGGTTGAAGTGCCGCTGATCGTGGATGTGGAGAGCGGCGTCAACGACATGCTCGATCGCGATGGATCGCGCACGCCGATTCAGTTTCATATCTCGAACGATCGCGACCTGCATCCCATCGACGCGCAGGTCGTGCAAGCCGCGACCAAGTGGAAACGCGCCGCTCTCAAGCAATTCGATTGCAAAGTCGGCGAGGGCATTTGCACCGACATGCGCGCCGTCCGCAAGGACTATTTCCTCGATCACGACCATTCCGCGTACGTCGATCAGTGGGACTGGGAGCACGTCATGACCGCCGATCAGCGCAACCTGGAATTCCTGAAAGGTGTTGTCGGCAATATCTGGAAAGTGATCGTTGGAGCGGAAAAGTTTGCGCAATCCCTGTTTCCGCAATTGAACGACCCGCGCTATCCCAATCTGCCGGAGAAGTTGACCTTCTTACATGCCGAGGAAATTCTCGACATGTATCCCGACCTGCCGCGCAAGCAGCGAGAGACCGCGGTGCTGCAAAAGTATCCCGCAATCTTCATTATCGGGATTGGCTGGCCGTTGCAGGACGGCTATCCCCACGAGATGCGCGCCGCCGATTACGACGACTGGGTCACCGACACCCACGATCAGACGGGCAAAGACACGCACGGGCTGAATGGCGACATCCTGGTATGGAACTCGATCACCAAACGGCGCCATGAACTGACATCGATGGGCCTACGGGTCACAGCCGAAACCCTGAAAACGCAGCTTACGATGGCGAAGCAGCTCGACTTCATGCAACTGCCGTATCACCAGGCGATCCTGAACAACCAGATTCCGCTCTCGATCGGCGGAGGAATCGGACAGTCGCGCACCTTGATGCTGCTGCTCCGCAAAGCTCATCTCGGGGAAGTTAGCGTTACGGTGTGGCCGAAGATCCTGAAGGAGATGTGCGCCAGTAAGAATATTTTCGTGCTGGAGTAGGGTCTTACAGCCGGGTGACTGCGGCGAAATCCCACTCATCGCAAAGTGCGCGATGAGTGGGGCACACGCGATCGCCTCTCAGACATGATCTACAACGCTGATGGCGCTGCGGCCCACTTCTCGAAAAGCGCGAGAAGCGGGGCACCCCCGTTTTTTTAACCGCGCGTCATTCTGGGTCCCAAAGACGTGGGCCACCCGCCTGGGATCTCTACACCCCGAGTGGCTGCTCAGATCTTAGAGTCGTAGCTGTTAGATGGCTCTTCACAGCCGCCGCCAACCGTCGTATGCCTTCCCTTATTTGCTCGGGAGTGGCGTTCGAAAAGTTCAGTCGCATGTGGCGGGAGCCTTCTTGAGGGTCATTGGCATAGAAGGAGTTGCCCGGTACGAACGCCACGTTCTGTTCTAGCGCCGATTGGAAAATCGCTTCTATGTCGAGTCCCGCGGGCAGAGTTACCCAGAGGAATAGTCCACCCTTTGGATGAGTCCAGGTTACGGTGGGCGGGAAGAACTCTTTCAGGGCCTGAAGCATTACGTCGCGGCGTTCGCTATAGACCCGGCGAATCAGCTTCACGTGTTTGTCGAGAAAGCCATCGCATGCGACCTCGTAGGCCACGAACTGAGTGAAGGTCGAAGTATGCAAGTCGGTGCCCTGCTTGAGTTGCGCCAGCTTGCTGATGACCTCGGGCGGAGCTACGATCCAGCCCAGACGGAGGCCGGGAGCCAGCGTTTTCGAGAATGTACTTAGGTAAATGACATTACCAATGGAATAACCACTGTCGCGGCGCAGGTTCTCACGGTCGAGCACAACCAGCGGTGGGAGGTGCTCACCTTCATAGCGTAACTGGCCGTACGGATCGTCTTCGACAATCGGAATGCCGTACTTATCCGCCAGCAGCACGAGTTCGTGGCGACGGCCTTCGGACAGCGTGGTTCCGGCCGGATTCTGGAAGTTTGGCAGTACGTACATGAACTTGGGGCCGGAGCGCAGAGGTTCTTCTAGCAAGTCGGTGCGAAGGCCGTTTTCGTCGCTCGGAACGGACTCATATTCCGCGCCATAAATGTTGAAAGCCTGCAGCGCGCCGAGATAAGTCGGCGCTTCGACCAGCACGCGGTCTCCAGCATTGATGAATAACTTGCCGATCAGGTCGAGCGCCTGCTGCGAACCCGAGGTGATCAGGACGTTCTCCGCCTGCGCCTTGATCCCGTAGCGCGCCATGTTGTTCGCAAGCAATTCGCGCAGGGGCTCGTAACCCTCGGTCGCCCCGTACTGCAAAGCTGTCGCAGCTTTCTCGGTAAGTACTTTGTGGCAGGCTTCTTCAAAACGTTGAACGGGGAAAACATCGGGGGCGGGCAGGCCGCCGGCAAACGAGATCATGCCGGGGCGTTGTGTGACCTTCAATAACTCACGAATTCTAGAACTGGTGATGCCCTTAATACGCAGCGCGTAACGAGCTGTCCATGCAGTTGACATTGCAGATCCTCCGCTAACCTAATTACCCCGACCGCGTGATAAGTCAAACGGTGGAGGGACGGGCGTCTCGCGCGTCCGCCGGGCGGGGACGCCCGGTTCTCCACCAGCTTAGATACTAAGCGAAGCCATCCGGCTGACTTACTGCGCCAATATGCGCCTGTTCATCGATAAACAAGCGGCCTGCGGTGAGCGCTTTGCGGTCAATTTCCAGCAGATTGAGTTTTTTCACCTTGTCTTCGAGCACACTCAATGCAGTTCCAGGAGCCAGGCACTCGGTTTCTTCCAGCAGCGCCCCCATCATCACTATGTTGGTTGCCTTAGTCGAACCGAGTTTGTCGGCGATCTCCGAAGCCGGAATAGAGACCACCTGCACGTCCGGCGCACTAAAGTCGGCGGGAAGGCTGGCGCCGTTGTAAAGAATGACTCCGCCACTCGCTACCTCGTGGGCAAACTTCCGCAGCGAGTACTCATTCATGGCCACGAGCACATCGGGGTGCGAGATCAGGGGCGAGCCGATCCGCTCTTTCGACAAGCACACATGGCAGTGCGCGCTGCCCGAACGCATCTCCGGACCATACGACGGCAGCCAGCTCACTTCCAGTCCTTCCCGCATGCCCATTTCGATGAGGAGTTGCCCCAACAACAGCACGCCCTGTCCTCCGAAGCCTGCGATCTTGATCTTAACGTCTTTGAAATGATGGGCGTGTTTCGGTTTGGAGACATCGCGCGCTTCCGCTTTCGGAGTGATTCCGAGCACATCCGCTACTGGACGCTGCGGCGGCTCATTACCCGCGGGAATTTCCGGCCGACGGTCGCGGAAAACATTCAGCGGGAAAGTGGGTATCATCTTATCGAGAACCCAACGCCGCGCTTCGACCGGGTCCTTGCCCCAAATCGTCGGACACGGCGACAAGATTTCGACAAACGAGAAGCCCGCGCCATCCCGCTGGATCTCGAGCGCCTTACGGATCGCCCGCCGCGCCTTCATGATGTTCTTGTTGTCCGAAAGCGCCACGCGTTCGATGTATGCCGGCGCTTCGAGCGTGGCGAGCAGTTCCGCCATGTGCAGAGGGAAGCCTTCGTTCGACGGCCGCCGACCCCAGGGAGAAGTTGTGCTCTTCTGCCCGACCATGGTGGTGGGCGCCATCTGCCCGCCGGTCATGCCGTAGATTGCGTTATTCACGAAAAAGACTGTGATCTTCTCGCCGCGGTTGGCGGCATGCACGATTTCAGCGGTGCCGATCGCCGCCAGGTCGCCGTCTCCTTGATAGGAGATGACGATTCTGCCGGGGCAGGATCGTTTGATTGCGGTGGCCGAAGCGGGCGCGCGGCCGTGCGCGACTTGCACGTTGCCTACGTCAAAATAGTAGTACGCAAACACCGAACAACCCACCGGACTCACGAAGATCGTCTTGTCCTGCAGGCCCAGTTCCTGCAATGCCTCGGCAATCAGCTTGTGTGCCACCCCGTGTCCGCAGCCGGGACAGTAGTGGGTCTGGTGCTGCAGCTCTGCCTTACGCTCGTACAGGTCATAGAACACCGGCGACTTGGAGTGGATTGGTTCGTATACGTCGTTGCTCGCTTGGGGGCTAACTTCCGACTTAACTTCTGAACTAACTTCGGATTTAACTTCGGACTTAGTTTCGGGATCCGTTACGCCGATCACGCTCTCGTTTGCCATTTTCGTTGTCCTTTTCGAGCCAGATCCTCGCCGGGACTGGTCTCAGACCGCCACGGCCATGCGGGTCAATACTTGTTCCTGCAACTCTTGGACCGAGGGCACGTTGCCACCCACCCGGCCGTAGAACTCCACTGGCACCTTTCCGTTCAGCGCCAGGCGCACATCTTCCAGCATTTGTCCGTTGCTCAATTCGACGACCAAGACCTTTTGCACCTTAGCCGCCGCTTCCACCAGAGCCTTCGAAGGATAGGGCCACAGAGTGATTGGCCGGAACAGCCCTGCTTTCACGCCTTCCTTGCGCAGCGCCTCGACCGTGGAAAGCAGCACTCGGGATACAATCCCGTACCCGACCAGCAGCACCTCGGCGTCCGCGGCGTGGCAGATCTCGCAGCGCGGCTCGGCTTCTTGCGCCCGCATGTACTTGGCTTCCATCCTGCGCTGGTGTTCTTCCAATTCATCGGTTTCGAGATAAATAGAACTGATGAAATTGGCGCGCGTCTCTGGCGTTCCCTTTACCGCCCACGGTTTTTCAGGCGGCTGAATCTCACGATCTTCTAGATCGAGCGGCTCCATCATTTGCCCGACGAAGCCGTCGGTCAGCACGACTGCCGGGTTGCGATATTTGTCGGCGAGATCGAATGCCAGCATAGTGAAATCGGCCATCTCCTGCACCGACGCGGGAGCCAGCACGATATTGCGATAGTTGCCGTGGCCGCCGCCCTTTACCATGGCGAAATAATCGCTTTGTTCCGGCGCGATGTTGCCCAGTCCCGGTCCGCCGCGCATTACATCCACGATCACGCACGGCAGTTCCGCGCCGGCCAGATAGGACATGCCTTCCTGCATCAGGCTGAGGCCGGGCCCAGAGGATCCACTCATGGCGCGGACCCCAGCCGCCGCTGCCCCATACACCATGTTGATGGCGGCGACTTCGCTCTCCGCTTGAATAAATGTTCCGCCGACCTGCGGGAAGTAGAGCGCGGCGGCCTCGGCGATTTCGCTGGCTGGAGTAATCGGATATCCGTAGTACCCGCGACACCCGGCGAGGATCGCGCCCTTCACCACCGCCACGTTTCCTTTACACAGCTGCCGCATGTTCGCCTCCTGGCACCGGCGCAACCGGTTTTGCTTTCGCCTTTATACGGTAGACCGTAATCGCCCCCGGTTCCGGGCAGCAATAGAAGCAGATGCCACAGCCCGTGCACACCTGGCCGGTGTAGCGCGCCGGATGAACTCCGTAAGAATTCAACTCCGGCGCCAGTTCCAGGCACTTGGGCGGACAGGACTCCACGCACAGCCCGCATCCCTTGCATTCCTCGACATCAATCGCAACCTTACCGCGCGCTTGGCCTGCCATTCTTCACCTCGTTGCCGCTTGTCTGCGCAGCGAAAGGCCGCTGCAGCCACTTCGTTTTCTCGCAAAATTCGTAAAGTTCTTCCCGGAAGTTTGGATGCGCGATCTCAATGAGCGCTTGCGCCCGCTCCCGGATGGTCTTTCCATGCAAGTAAGCCACGCCGTACTCCGTCACCACGTAGCAGACTAGGCCCCGGGAAGTAACCACTCCCGCGCCGGGGCTCAACATCGGGACAATTCGTGAAATCGCGCCATTCTTGGCGGTCGAGGAGATGGCAATGATCGGCTTGCCACCTTTCGAGCGTGACGCTCCGCGAATGAAGTCCACTTGTCCGCCAATGCCGCTATAGAACTGATTTCCGATCGAATCGGAGCAGACCTGCCCGGTGAGATCGACCTGCAGCGCGGAGTTGATCGCCACCATGTTGTCGTTGCGGGCAATAAATCCGGGATCGTTGGTATAGGCCGTGGGATGGAACTCAAAGATGGGATTGTTGTCGAGGAAGTCGAACAGCTTTTTCGTGCCAAGCGCAAATCCCAGGATGATTTTCCGCGGCTTGAAGTTCTTGCGCGCGCCCGTGATCACGCCCGCCTCAATGAGCGGTATCACGCCATCCGACACCATTTCGCTGTGCACCGCGAGATCCTTGCGATCCATGAGGAACGGCAGCACAGCATCGGGAATTCCGCCGATGCCAGTCTGCAACACGGCCCCGTCAACAATCAAATCCGCGACGTGGCGGGCGATGGCCCTATGCAGGTCGGTGATTTGCGGTTGCTTCGTGGCGCACAGAGGCCGGGAGGACTCCACCACAATGTCAAGCTCCGTCACATGGATAAAACTGTCGCCGAAGGTGCGCGGCATTTGATCGTTGATCTGCGCCGCCACGTAGCGGGCACATTTCGCGGCTGTGAGCGACGTGTCCACACCCACACCGAAGCTGCAGAAGCCGTGCGAGTCGGGAGGAGAGAGTTCCAGCAGGGCCACATCAATCGGCATGGCGCCACTCTCGAACAGTCCTTCAATCTCACTCAGGTAGATCGGCGTGTAGTCGGCCCGGCCTTCGTTGATGGCCTCGCGCACATTGCCGCCGATAAACATTGCGTTGTGCCGGAAATGCCCCTCCATCTCTGGAGCCACATAAGGGGCCGCTCCCATGGTCAACATGTGAACGACTTCCACGTCCTGCACAAAGGGAGCGCGGCGCATCAGCGCCTCTACCAGAGTCTCAGGTTCGGCGCAACCGGGCTGAATGTAGACACGCATTCCCGACTGCACACACCGCAGCGCCTCCTCTGCCGTCCGCAACCTCTTCTTGTAATCAAGTTCCCAGGACATTGACATTCTTTTTCCCTACTTGCCTGAGTTGTCCAACCGCCCCACTTCCGCACCGGGCTCCCAAGGCGAGATTCCTGTCATTACGGCCCCCGCGCATCCTGGCACCTTCGATTAGAAGCGCTCTTCGCCCCTCGGGCCGTGACCTTGCGCACCAGCCATTGTGAGGCGTGTCACGCCAAGCTCCTACCACGTAAGCTCTTGCCACTCAAGCTTTTACCACTCGCCAGGGGTGGTCAAGAAATCATGGATCGACTTCGCGGCGCGCCGTCCAGCGCCCATGGCCAAAATCACCGTCGCGGCACCGGTAACGATGTCACCGCCGGCGAAAACGCCTCTTCGCGATGTTTTCTGCGTGGTCTCGTCGGCCTGGATGTAACCCCTCTTGTTGGTGGCGAGGCCAGGCGTGGTGCTTTGGACAATCGGATTGGCACTCGTCCCGATCGCGATGACCGCCACGGCAAGAGGAATCTCGTATTCGGAGCCTTCAATCGGAACCGGGCGCCGTCTCCCAGAAGCATCCGGTTCGCCCAGGGCCATCTTCTGGCAGCGTGCACCGGCCAACCACCCCTTGCCGTCGTCGAGGAACTCGAGCGGGGCGGCAAGCACCTGGAATTCGATGCCTTCCTGCTTGGCGTGCTTCACTTCCTCGATGCGCGCTGGCATCTCCGCCTCGCTGCGGCGATAGAGAATGAACGCCTTCCCCGCCCCCAGCCGCAACGCCGACCGGATCGCATCAAGCGCTGTGTTCCCGCCGCCGATCACGGCCACATTCTTGCCGCGGAAATCCACCATGGGCTCGTCGTATTTCGGGAACTCGTAGGCATGCATCAGGTTGATGCGCGTCAAGAATTCGTTCGCCGAATAGACGCCATTAAAATGTTCGCCGGGAATGCCCATGAACTGCGGGAGCCCCGCGCCGGTGCCGATAAACACCGCGTCGTAGCCTTCCTCTTCCATCAACTCGTTGATGGTAACCGTGCGTCCCACGACTACGTCGGTCTCGAACTCCACGCCCATGGCGCGCATGTAATCGACTTGCTGACGGATGATCGCCTTCGGCAGACGGAATTCTGGAATGCCATACACGAGCACGCCGCCGATCTCGTGCAATGCCTCGAAAACGTGGACTTGGTGTCCCCTCTGAACCAGATCGCCCGCCGCAGTCAGGCCGGACGGGCCGCTGCCCACGATGGCGACCTTCTTTCCCGTCGGGGGCGCCTTGGGCAGGTTGCTTATATCCAGGTGGCGCTGTTCATAGTCGGCGACGAAGCGCTCCAGATATCCAATCCCCAGCGGCTCAACCTTCTTGCCCATCAAACAGCCGCCTTCGCAGTGGTCTTCCTGCGGACACACGCGCCCAGTGATGGCCGGCAGCACGTTGTCTTCGCGGATTTTGGCAGCCGCGCCCAGGTAGTCGCCAGCCACGATCAACTCCACGAACTCTTTGACCTTGACGCCCACCGGACAATCGGTTGTGCATACTGGTTTGGCGCACTCCAGGCAGCGCATCGCTTCCTGCCGCGCCAGTTCCTCGGGATAGCCCAGGTTCACTTCGGTGAAATTAGTGGCGCGCACGAGCGGAGGCTGCTCCGGCATGTGCTGGTGGGGCAGCTTCATCCGCTCTTTCAGGGGCAGAGGATTCGGGTGCAGAACATTTAACGAGGGTTGCTTTGTGGGTTCTGTCACCGGCCGTCTCCTTCCGCCGCGCATGCGCTGGTCTGTCCGGCACGGACGCTCTCGAGCTGCGACTCCGCCTCGCGCTGGAATTCTTCCATGGACTGCTGCTCGGCTGCGCGGTACATCGCATTGCGCTGCACCAGCACGGCGAAATCCACGCGGTGCGCGTCGAACTCGGGGCCGTCCACGCAGGCGAACTCGCTCTTTCCGTCGACCAGCACGCGGCAGCCGCCACACATGCCGGTGCCGTCGATCATGATCGGGTTCAGGCTGACGATGGTGCGGATGCGCTCTTTCCGCGTCATCTCCGCCACCGCTCTCATCATGGGAATGGGACCGATCGCCAGCACCAGGTCGATGCGCGTGCCATTGTCGATCAACTGGCGGAGCTTGTCGGTGACGAAGCCCTTGTCGGCATAGCTTCCGTCGTCAGTCGTAATCATCAGCGCATCGCTCGTCTCGCGCAGTTCGCGCTCCAGAATGACCAACTCTTTGTTGCGCGCGCCGACAATTGAGATCACGCGATTACCCGCGCGTTTCAGCGCCGCCGCCGTCGGATACGCCATCGCCGTGCCCACGCCGCCGCCCATCACCACCACGGTGCCGAACTTCTCGATGTGCGAGGGTTTCCCCAGCGGCCCAACCACATCCAGGATGCTATCGCCCGTATTCAGCGAATTGAGCAGGTGGGTGGTTTTGCCGGCCGACTGCACCACAATGCGAATCGTGCCGCGCTCGGGGTCGGAGTGTTCGATGGTGATCGGGATGCGTTCGCCCTGCTCGTACAGCCTCAGGATTACGAACTGTCCCGGTTTTTGCTTATGTGCAATGCGCGGCGCCTCGATGACGAACCGCTTGATGCCGGGCGCCAGGAACTCAGCGTGCAGGATTTTGAACATGTGTCCCCGTGGCTTGCCTTACAGGCTATTGTCCGAAAATGCCAAGCCAAGTGGCTGTGACACAAGTCACGCGTGATTGCGAGCAAGGTCACGGGCCGCGCGTAACACAATCTATTGCGGGTACCAGTCGAGCAACCGGACTTCGATTCCGGTGCCTTCCAGCCCCTTTTTGAACACAGCGAGATCGGAGCCGTGGTAATGATATGGAATCACAACCTTCGGGTGGAATGCCTTCACCGCATCCGCCGCTTCCTCCGGAGGCATGGTGTAAGGCAGATTCATGCAGACGAAGGCCACGTCGATGTTCTTCAGGGCGCGCATCTCAGGAATGTTTTCCGTGTCGCCGGAGAAGTAAAAACGCACGCCGCCGTACGTGAGCACGTATCCATTGCCGCGTCCCTTGTCATGGAAGAGTTTGCCTGGGGCTGGGCTGCGCGTCAGGTTATAGGCAGGGATGGCCTCAATGGTCCAGCCCTGCCACGTTTTGGTTTCACCGTTCGCAATTGGCTTGGCCGTCTTGACGGTGGACACGACGGCGGGCGCTGCCAGGATTTCGGTTCCGGCCTTGCTGATGTCGGCGATGGAAGCCGGATCCATGTGGTCGGGGTGAATGTCGGTAATCAGAATGAGGTCCGCTTTTGGGGATCCGGCGAACTTCGCAGGTTTGGCCGGGTCGAGGTAGATGATTTTTCCTCCTGCCTCGATCAGGGTGCTGGCGTGATACAGCGGAGTGATTTTGACGTCTCCCGCCTTGGTTCGGAAGGTCTGCGGAGCGGCTGCGGAGTAGGCAAAAGAAGACATAGCGAAGAGAGAGCAAGCAAGAGCCAAAAGCAGTTTCATCTCGGCCTCACCTCGATTTTCAATAGTCTCGGTACAGCAGGAGTTTACAGCGAACCGGATGCATATGCACCCCATGCATGTCTACCACGCCGTTCGTGCCACTGAGCGTCCCTTGTTTCGTTCATTCAGAATTCTGAAGCTGAGTGGACCTTTGGACCAGCGCTCGGCGCGCAAGGCAAGGACCAATGTGTGCCCACGAGCGCGATGAAGGCCGGCCCGTCACGGAGCATTGTGGTCCGGCCAGAAGACAGCTGCCGCCAAGGCCGCTGGCTTAGGCGGTACAATCGGGGCCGTAGCTGCCAAACTGAGGGGAAAAAATTGGCATGGCGATAGCGAGCGTCAATCCTGCGACCGGCGAGGTCGTGAAGAGTTTTGCGCCTCTTACTGGGGCGCAAATTGAGCGGAAGTTGCAACTGGCGGCTTCCGCGTTTCGAAACCATCGGCGGACTTCGTTCGCGGAACGTGGGAATAAGATGGTGCGCGCGGCCGAGATTCTGGAAGAGGAAAAAGACGAGTGCGCCCATTTAATGACGCTCGAAATGGGCAAGCCTCTGAAGGCCGCAGTGGGCGAGGCGCTGAAGTGCGCCAGCGGCTGCCGCTACTATGCTGAGAACGCCGAGAAATTTCTGGCCGACGAAGTTGTGGAAACTGGGGCGAAGCGCAGCTTCATCCGTTATCTGCCGATTGGTCCCATCCTGGCCATCATGCCGTGGAACTTTCCTTTTTGGCAGGTGTTTCGTTTTGCCGCGCCGGCGCTGATGGCGGGCAATGTCGGGCTGCTGAAACACGCTTCGAACGTGCCGCAGTGCGCGCTGAAGATTGAGGACATTTTTCGCCGCGCCGGTTTTGCGGAAGGCGTGTTCCAAACGCTGCTGATCGGCTCGGAGCCGGTCGATGGCATTCTGAACGACCCTCGGGTTGTCGCCGCGACTCTGACGGGGAGCGAGCAGGCGGGGATTCAAGTCGGAATGTCCGCCGCGAAACGAATCAAGAAAGTTGTGCTGGAACTGGGTGGGAGCGATCCTTTCATCGTGATGCCCAGCTCCGATCTGGATGCCGCTGTCGTGACCGCAGTTGACGCGAGGATTCAGAACAACGGTCAGTCGTGCATCGCGGCCAAGCGCTTTATCGTGGCGGAAAAAATTGCCGATGAGTTCGAACGCAAGTTCGTCAAGCGCATGCAGGACTTGCGCGTGGGCGATCCGTTCGATGAGAGCACTCAGCTCGGTCCGCTGGCCAGCGCGGACGCTGTTGCTTCTCTTGATGCCGATGTGAAAAAAACTGTGGCTGCGGGTGCGCGTGTGCTGACCGGTGGCCATCCTCTGGACCGTCCCGGCAACTTCTACGCGCCCACGGTGCTCGCCGACATTCCGAAAGATTCGCCGGCGTACAAGGAAGAATTCTTCGGTCCCGTGGCGTCAATTTTTCGCGTCAAGGACGTGGATCAAGCCATCCAGATCGCCAACGACAGCCGCTTCGGGCTGGGCGCCAGCGCCTGGACCAACGATCCTGCGGAAACCGAAAGGTTCATCAACGAACTCGATGCCGGCATGGTTTTCCTGAATAAGATGGTGGTTTCCGATCCGCGCCTGCCTTTCGGTGGCGTGAAGCACTCAGGCCATGGGCGCGAACTCGCCGTGCAAGGGATCCGCGAGTTTGTGAACATCAAAACGGTTTGGATCCAGTAGTGAGCAAAGACGGCCGTTCGCCGACAGTCGATTGCCGTTAATTCGCCGTTAACACACTCTAGAGATGTCCCCTGGCTAAGACTTTTGAGAAGGAGGGCTTATTCATCTGGCATCCGCACGCGCTCTTGAGTATTCTCTTGGAGATGGCCACCGTCTCTTTAAGCGAACTGCTGGGCTCGACCGTCTACGACGCCTCCGGCGTTGTCAGCGGCCGCGTGCGCGAGGTGGCCCTCGCCCCGCAAGAAGATCGCTCTCGTGTCGCCCTGCTGATCGTCAAAACGCCTGCGGGAAACCGCATGTTGCCCTTGACCGCGGTTTCCGCGATCAATGGCGGCATTCGGGCCTCCACTGCGGCTGCGGAGTGGGCCGCGGCCGATGGCTCCGAAGGACTATTGTTGCTCAGTCGCGACCTGCTCGATCAGCAGGTGATTGACGTTCACGGCCGCAAAGTTGTGCGCGTGAACGACGTGGATTTTCACCACGACAGCGCACAGAATCGCTCGGTTTTGAGAGTTGGCGGCGTTGACGTCGGCGCGCGCGGCGCTATTCGCCGCCTTCTCAAAGGCATGGTTCCGGCGGCGGTTCTTCGGGTCCTGCTCGTGCGGATCCCTCCTCGCGAAATTCCCTGGGATTTCGTGGATCTCATCGAGACCGACCCGGCCCGGCGCGTCAGGCTGAAGATTTCGCATGAGCGGCTGAGCAAACTCCATCCCGCCGACATTGCCGACATTGTGGAAGACCTGGCTCCCGATGAGCGCGAAGCCGTATTCGAGACGCTGGAGGAGGGCGTCGCCGCCGGCGCCTTGGAAGAACTCGCACCCAAGGTGCAGAGAGCGGTCTTGGAATCGCTCGATTCCGACCGGGCCGCCGACATTGTCGAGGAGATGGAACCCGACGCGGCTGCCGACCTTTTGGGGGACCTGTCCGATGAGCGGACTGAGGAAATCCTGGTGCAGATGCAGCCCGAAGAGCGCCAGGAAGTCGCCGAATTGCTCGAGTTCAAAGAGAATACGGCCGCCGGCCGCATGACCACCGAGTACATCGCACTGCCGGTAACGGCCACAGCCCTCGACGCGATCGAGACCATGCGTACTTTCGAAGGCCGCATGGAAAACATGAGCACCGTTTACCTGACGGATTCTCACGGTACCCTGTCCGGTGCCGTGCCGCTGGTGAAGATCGTTCTTGCGCCCTCCTCGACCCCGCTCCTGGCTTTGGCCCAGGAGCCCCTCATTTCCTGCCACGAAGACGCGAAAGAAAAGGAATTCGCGGAACTTTTTGACAAATACAACCTGCTGACGTTGCCGGTGATCGACGAGCACAACCGACTCACCGGCGTGATCACGCCAGACGACGTGATCGCGATGCTGCGCGCCAAGCTGTAATCCCCTTTTTCGTATCGGGTCACCGCCTTAGCGGTACCGCTATTCCGCCTGTAGAGACGCGGCAAGCCCCGTCTCTACGGGAAATCAGACGCCCCTTTAGGGCTGCTGCGCGATTTCGAGTTTTTCGGCAACTTGTTTAGCCGCGCCGGCCACTTCGCAAAAAATTTTCTCAGTTTTTGCAAATTCACCTATCCAGATGTCGCGTTCAGCATTTATTCTGATCGTTCTGTTTCGCCAATTTGATCGTGCTTGTGGCCTGTGCGCATGAAATTCCTGAGACGTTGGAAGTTCCGGTTCCTGTTGTTCTTTGCCGTCGTAGGCCCGGGCTTCATCACCGCAAATGTCGACAACGATTCCGGCGGCATCTTTACGTATTCGCAGGCCGGCGCGCAATTTGGCTACGCGCTCTTGTGGACGATGATCCCGGTTACGGTCGCCCTGATCGTAGTACAGGAGATGAGCGCCCGCATGGGTGCGGTTACGGGCAAGGGCCTGAGCGATCTGATCCGGGAAGAATTCGGGCTGCGGGTCACGTTCCTCATGATGCTCGGCATTCTGATTACAAATTTCGGAAACGTAATCGCCGAGTTTGCCGGCATTGCGGGAAGCATGGAGCTGTTCGGAATCTCAAAGTACATCTCGGTGCCGATCTGCGCCGTGATCGTCTGGCTGATCGTAGTCAAAGGGCAGTACAAGGGCGTGGAGAAGGTGTTCCTGGCGGCTTCGTTCTTCTATATCACTTACATATTTGCCGGTGTGCTGGCCAAGCCGGCGTGGATTGAGGCCGTGAAGGCCACGGTGAAGCCTCCGGAGTTGGCGGCCTTTAAGCATGACTCCTACCTCTACATGGTGATCGGCGTTATCGGAACTACCATTGCGCCCTGGATGCAGTTCTACCTGCAGTCGTCGATCGCGGAAAAAGGAATCACGCGGCGCCAATACAAAACCTCGCGGCTCGATGTGATTGTGGGCTGCATCTTCACCGACGTGGTTGCCTGGTTCATCATTGTGGCCTGCGCGGCTACGCTCTACTTGCATGGTAATCATGACATTCGTGACGCCGCCGACGCCGCTCAGTCACTGCGTCCCCTGGCGGGCGACTACGCGTACATATTGTTTTCGCTGGGACTTTTCAATGCGTCGCTGTTTGCGGCTTCGATTCTGCCCCTTTCGACGGCCTACACGGTTTGTGAAGGATTAGGTTTCGAGTCGGGAGTGGGACGCAAATTTTCCGAAGCCCCAGCCTTTTACTGGCTTTATACCGCGCTCATCGTTGCGGGGGGAGCCGTGATCCTGATCCCAGGGATTCCGCTGGTGAAGATCATCGTGCTTTCGCAAGTGGTCAACGGTGCGGTGCTGCCCTTCGTGCTGATTTTCATGTTGTTCCTAATCAACAAGAAGGAACTGATGGACGAATATGTGAATAAACCCGCCTTCAACATCATCGCCTGGGCGACCACCGTGATTATGATCGGATTGACGGTGCTGCTGGTCTACGGAACCGTGCGCGGCGGCACCGGATAGATCAAAAGCATTTAACCGCAGAGCGCGCAGAGAAATCCAGAAGAAAATCCCATTGTTTTCTGCGTACTCCGCGGTCTCTGCGGTTAAATGCCTTGGCGCTTACAGGATTTTCCCAGCCGCCAGATTGTTGACCAGTCCCAGGTCAGCTTCGAGGAAATCGAGTTCCAGTAGTTCCTGCCGCGTCACCCAGCGGATTTCGCGAAAAATTCGGTTCTCAATTTCACCCTGATAATTGCGCACTTCGAAGAATCGGAGTTCCACCGACCCGCCGCCCGGGTATTCATGGAGGATGCGGGCGACCTCCACGCCGACCTCGGCCACGATCCCCAGTTCTTCCTCCAACTCCCGGCGCATCGCATTGCGAGGCTGTTCGCCTTCTTCGATCTTGCCTCCGGGAAACTCCCATTTGAGCGGCATAGCTTGGTGCCGCGTCCTCTGGCAGGCGAGGATGAGGCCATCTTTCAGGATCAGCGCGGCGACGACTCGTTTCATGATGTTCAAGAATGCCGGAACGCGGCGATGGCTTACTTGTTCTCCAGTCGCTTGCCAACGAGCTGAGCGCAATATTCCACCAGTTCGCGGTCTTCGACAGAGAATGCCGCCGGGAAGTGACTGTCAATATCTAGTTCGCCCACCACCTTGCCGCTCACAAAGACTGGAACCACGATCTCCGACTTGGTTTCGAGCGAGCAGGCAAGATAGCGTTGGTCTTTCGTTACGTCATCCACAACCACCGTCTTCCCCGAGGATGCGGCCGCGCCGCAGATGCCCTGGTTCAAAGGAATGCGGGTGTGTGGAGTCATCGCTCCCTGGTAGTGTCCCAGGACCAGCATGGGCGGATCGGCTCCAGGTTCCAGCATGTAGAAGCCGACCCAGTTGTACTTCAGCATTTCTTTGTTTAGTAGAAGCGTGATGCCTTCCAACAGTTGATCCGCCGTGCGCGCTTCGGAATTCAACCGGGCCGCTTCCTTGCGGACTTCATCGACCTTGCGAGGATTGGATGTGATAGCCATGATGAGTATCCTAAACCATGGGGCCGCTGTTCAGCTTCACCGCGGTGTTTGCGTCCGCGGTACTTGGGTGGTGGAACAGGGCCTGGCGCATCACAATCGCCCTCTGTGTTCCGCCGAACTCCTCGACCATTTTCGGAACCCACGAAACGCGGGTGAGGTTGAATCTCCCGACTCAGACACTCATGACAAGATCTGGTGACTTGAGAGTGGAAGAGCGGTGTCTCACGTTCGCCTGGGGCGGCTAGTGATTCAACTGCGGCTGATACACCGTCCAGCCGTTGGCGATTGCGATCTCCTTCAAATCCGGATTCGGGTTGATGGCGAATGCGTGGTTGGACATGGCGAGCATTTCGCGGTCCCAAATCGCGTTGCCAAACGCACAATCGGGCGAGGATTTCAGCACGGATCGAATCGCCTCCGGTTTACCGGGGCCGCTTGGAACTCGAATGAGCCGGTCGGTTATCGTGCTATCGATCGTGCCATTTTCGACCGCCGCTTCTACGGCCAGAATGCGATTTTGCGGGATGCCGAAGAAACGCATGCCGGAGCGGATGACCCACCGGTTCGAAGAAGAAACCACCCAGACGTCGCATCCGGATGCGCGCAGGCGCTGCACCAATTGGCGCATCTCCGGGAAAATGCCGGGGCCGATTGCTTGAGGAAAATAGGCGTCGGCCGCCTGCTGCACGACTTCTTCCCGCAGTCCGCGGTGCATCGTGACCATCTCTCCGCACATGGTATCTTCGTCGACCAAGCCCGCTTTGTAGTCGGCGTAGCGCGAACGAGCCCAGCGCACGATCGGTTCCGACACCAGCGGTTCAGACCCCAGCCCGTGTTCCAGTTCCCAGTAGAAAAATCCTACCCCGGCGTCTCCGGACCATAGCGTGCCGTCACAGTCAAATGTGGCGACGAGCGGTTTGAGGTTAAGTACACTTTCGACGAATTCGGTTTGAAGAGATGTGAGACGCGTCATGAAATATAGGGCCTTGCAGGAATTAACTCGATGGCGGAGGAGGCAAAGAAGCATACTGTTCCGGCGTATCCACGTTGACCGCAACCAGCGGGTCATCCACCGGAACGTACTCAATCTGACTCAGGTGCGCGCGCTCGATATCGCGCGCATTCGACGTTTCCGGAGCCTTCAGGAACGCTTCCATCATCTCGCGGCCCAGGAGAATCGGATGTCCGTGTTTTCCCTGGTACTCGGGGATCACAGCCCATTTCCTTCTTGTTGTGGCCCGTTCGAACGCCGATTCCAGGATCTCAATCGTTTCCATACGGACCGGCGGCCGGTCGACGAGCGTGACCATGGCGGCATCGCGGCCGCGGTTGAGAACTTCTTGCAGGCCGACCCGCAATGAGCTGAACTGCCCACGCGCCGGATCGGGATTCACCACCAGCGATGCGCCATTGGCATACACGATGGGGGCCAAGGCGGCTTCATTCTTGCCGGCTACGACCAGCACGACATCAACGTGGGAAAAGAAAAGCCGAATAGCAGCGGAGAGAAACGTGTCCGCCAGCGCCGATGGAGGCCACGGTAGCAGCGCCTTGTCGCGCCCCATGCGTGAGGAGTCACCCGCCGCAAGAATTACTCCGCAAAAGTTCGGGGTCCGTCCCATAAGGGCACGATAACAAACTGCTGCCACTCTGCCAAGGAGACGGGTCACGGAGATGTGTTAAGTAAAGGTCGGCAGCTTGACCAGATCGTCGTGGGGAACTCGCTCCACCGGGTGCCCAGCCTTGCGCCAGGCGCGCAGGCCACCGGCGATGACGAACACCTTGAACCCGAGCCCCTGTAATTGGCGCGCCACCCGGGCGCTCGTGGCTTCACGTGTTCAAGTACAGTAGAGATAAATCTCTCGATCCTTGGGCAGGTTCTTGACTTCTTCTATGAGGTTGTTGGGTTCGATGCGAATCGATCCGGCAATGCGTTCGGAGTGTGCATCGTAGTAGCCGTGGCTGCGGACATCGGCGATGAGCATGTTCTGAGCCGCATCGGACGACAGTCTTTTTGCGAGCTCCTCGGCCTGTATGCGTGGAATGACGTCGAGCAGGCGGTACTTGCGGTAAACCCAGATTCGATAGACGACATACGCGACGAGTCCGATGCCGAGGACGACTTCAGCGGCAAAGCCGGCGGAGCGCAGTCCACGTGTGATGGCGCGAAGCGCGTCACTGAAGGTATATCCCGCGACCGAGTACGCGCCCACGTACAAAGCCGCTCCGAGGGCATCGAATTGCAGAAAAACTCCCAGCCGCATTTTCATGCTCCCGGCGAGCGGCGGAGACATGGTGTTGATGCCGGGGATGAACTTGGCAAAAAGCAGTGTCTGCTTGCCGCGCCGGTAAAAATATTCTGCCGAGCGCAGAATGCAAGTCTCCGGATTCGCCGAAAGCCGGCAGAGAAAGCCCAACAGCGCCCATCCGCTGACTTTGCCCATGAAGTAGAGAATGACATCGCCGCTGATCATCGCCAGCAGGGCGATGCCGAACACGAGATAGAAATGCAGACCTCCGTAAGCAGCCACCGCGCCCGCGGTCAGCATGGCGAGCGCAGCGGGCAGTGGAAGACCAACTGCCTCCGCGAAGCACACTACCGCCAAAAACAGGTAGCCATGGCGCGAAATCAGTGAGAGCAAATCGTTCATGGGAAGAACAAGTTTGTTTAGTATAACAATCCCGCTACGGCGCTACTGCGTTTCTGGGATCGGGCGCTCTTTTGAAGAAGGGATGTTTTGAGATGCTGGGGATTGTGGTGAAGGGCTAGCAACTGCGAAGTGCTATTTTTCTCGCGCCACCACGAACTCCGGCGCCCACAACAGCGCCCGTTTGAACTCCGAGTCCGGAAACGTGCCGATGGCGTTACGCGCCGATTCGGCATACTGGGCGGCCTCTTTGGAGGCGTATTCGAGAGAACAATAACGGTTCAGGATGGTCAGGATCTCGGCGTGAGTGACGCCATTGAACGCGCGGTCGCGCAGGATGGTCTCGATTTGGCGGCGCTCGGCGGCGGTGCAGCGCTCCAGCGCATGAATGACGGACATGGTGGCTTTGCCTTCACGCAGGTCGCTGGCAACGGGCTTGCCCAGCACACTCTCTGAAGCCGTGAGGTCAAGCACATCGTCCACGATTTGGAAGGCCATGCCAAGGTCGCGTCCGTACTGGCCAAGACGTTCCACCTGCCGCACGGTGGCGCCGCCAAGGATGCCGCCGACGCGCATGCACACCGAGAACAGGCACGCCGTCTTGCGATAGATCAGATCGAGATGCTCCTGCAGCGAGATCGGCTTGCCGAGCTTCTCCATCTGGAGCAGTTCGCCTTCGACCATCTGCTGCGTCACTTCGATCAGGACGTCCACAATGCGGAAATTGCGCTCCTGCACCGCGATCTTGAATGCCTGCATGTAAAGCCAATCGCCGGCCAGCACGCACATCGAGTTGCCCCACTGCGTGTTGGCGGCGGGACGGCCGCGGCGGACCTGAGCCTCGTCAATGATGTCGTCGTGGACGAGCGTCGCCGTATGGATGATCTCGACGACCGAAGCGAGCTTTACCGCGCTATCGCCCTTGTAGCCCAGGAGCTTGGCGGAGAGCAGCAACAGCGCCGGACGGATTCGCTTTCCCCCGCCGGCGCGCAGATACTCTCCGATCTCCGTAATCGCTGCGACATTCGAGACCGTGTCGCGACCGAGTTGTTCTTCGATCGCGAGAATGTCGTCTCGGAGAAGATCAAAGATTTCTTTCCCGTTGATGGACGTCGTTGTGCCCAAGGTTGTGCCCAATGCGCTTAGTTGCTCCGGTAATTCGTGAACTGCAGATCGATGCCAAAGTCCTGGTGCTTGACCATCGCGATCAGCGCCTGCAGCGTATCGCGGTCCTTGCTGCTGACCCGCACTATATCGCCTTGAATGGAGGCCTGCGCTTTTTTTTTCGAATTCTTGATCAGCTTCACGATCTCCCGCGCCTTTTCGATCGGGATGCCCTGTTGGATGTCGATCTTCTGCTTCACCGTGCCTCCGGCAGCCGGCTCCAGCGCACCGTAGGTCAATCCTTTCAGGGGTACGCCACGTTTGACCAGCTTCTGCTGGAAGACGTCGTTCACCGCCTTCATCTTGAATTCATCGGCGGAGTGAAGCATGATCGCGTAGGTTCCTTCCATCGCGATCTGCGACTTCGAGTCCTTCAAGTCGAAGCGAGTACTGACTTCCTTCATCGCCTGCTGGATGGCGTTGGCAACTTCCGCGAGATCGATTTTGCTGACGATATCGAAACTGTTATCGGGCATGGAATGTCTCTGTTAAAAGCTTCTCTGTAAGAGTTTTCCAGGAGGCTACGGAAGGAGTCGGCTTTCGACGCCCAGCTCCTAAAGGGGCATCTGATCTCGACAGCTTATGGCATCGCTAAAGCGATGCCCCGATACGAAACCCGAGTTTTTCCGCCGCCTTCTAGATCTCCAGATTGTCATGCTGAGGGATGGCCGCTCGAAACTCAAAGACTCACGGATCGCTCGCCCCAAACATGTACCCATGAGGGTAACAGAAGAGGCATTATCTGCGTAGGCTAGGCTCGTAGTTTGCGAGGACTACGCGCGTGCTTCCGGTTTTGCGGTTTCCAGCGCGAGCCCAAAGAAATTGTAGAAATTCTGGGTGGTTCGCGAGCCGATCTCTTCCGCGGGCAAGTTCCGCAGTTCGCCGATCTGGCGGGCTACCTCCTTCACAAATGCCGGTTCGTTGCGCTGGCCGCGATGCGGAATCGGCGCCAGGTAGGGCGAGTCGGTTTCGATCAACATGCGGTCGAGCGGAACCATTTGCGCCGCGTCGCGGATTGACTGGGCTTTGGGAAACGTGATATTTCCGGCAAATGAAATCATGAAGCCCAGATCGAGCGCTCGTCGCGCATGCTCGACGCTTCCGGTAAAGCAGTGCAGAATGCCGCCCAATCCGCTGGAACTCCCGTGCCCGGCGCTCCAATGTTCGACAATCATTGCCAGGCAGTCGTCCCACGCGTTCTCGCTGTTGTCGGACGGGCGGCAATGAATGATGATGGGCAACTTCGCCGTTCGCGCCAATTCCATCTGCTTCAGGAAGACCGCCTTCTGCGTTTCTCGCGGCGAATGATCGTAAAAATAGTCGAGGCCGATTTCTCCCCACGCAATCACCCTCGGATGCCTCGCCCATTGCAGCATTTGGGAATCAGCGGCTTCGTTCGCAAGGCTTGCCTCGTGAGGATGAATTCCCACGCTAGCCCAGATTCGCGGATACTCCGGATTCCCGTCGAATTTTTCCGCTAGCTGAATCGCGCAGTTGGCGGTTTCGGGACCGTTGCCGTTGCCGATGGCAAGATAGGCTTCGATGCCGCTCTGTTTCGCGCGCGCTAACACTTCGGCGCGATCGCTGTCGTAGCGCTTGCCTTCGAGATGGGCGTGAGAGTCGATGAACATCAGTGGTCAGTGGCCGGTGGTCAGTGGTCAGTTGCCCGAGTTGTGATCGGCGCGATCACGAAAATATTGTCTCCCGTTTCGAGTCTCAAGACCCTGAAACCTTGACACTCTGAAACCTTGAAACCTTCTTACTTCAGCCGTGTGCCCACGGGCACATCTTCCAGAAAGCTTGCCAGCACCGGCTTGCCGCCCTCGGGCGAGGCTGCGACGATCATGCCGTTCGATTCCAGGCCGCGGAGCTTGCGGGGCGCGAGGTTCGCCACGATTACGACTTTGCGTCCGATCAGTGTTTCCGGATCGTAAGCCTCGGCAATTCCGGCCACCAGTTGGCGGATTTCAGTTCCGAGATCGACTTCCAGGCGGAGCAATTTGTCGGCGCCTTTTACGCGTTCAGCGGTTTTCACCTGCGCCACGCGCAATTCCACTTTCGCGAAATCGTCGATGCTGATTTTGCCATCCGGAATTGTGGCGGCTGGCTTGGCGGGCGCCACTTCCGGACTGGCCGGCGCGGTCTGGCTCGCGGCGGGCTGCCTCGCTTCGCCCGTCCCCACACTCTGTACTTCCATTTTCTGCATCCTATCGACTGCCGATTTGTCTGCGCGCGGAAACACGGCTTGCACCTCGCCCAACTTTGTGCCGAGATGAAGTTGTCCCCACTGCAATTCGGTCAGGTCGAATTTCCCGATGTCTCCGAGGCCCAACTGGGCCCAGATCTTCGCGGTGGCGTCGGGCATCACGGGATGCGCGAGAGCCGTCACAATCCGCAGCGCTTCGGCGCTGGTGTAGAGCACGGTTGCCAGTCGCGAGCGGCTCTCCTCGTCCTGCTTATCGCCCAGAGACCAGGGTTCGTTTTCGACGATGTACTTATCTACGGCACTGACCAGTCCCCACGCGGTTTCGAGCGCCCGCGAAAATTGGTACTGGTCAAATAGCGTGCCGCAGTCGGCGATCGTTTTTTTCGCCGCCGCCGCAATTGCGACGTCTGCCGGGGTGTGCGCGTGCGAGGGATAGGGCACTTCTCCCTTGAAATAGCGGTTGATCATGGTCAGGGTGCGGCTGGCGAGATTGCCGAGCCCATTCGCGAGATCGGAGTTATAACGCTGCACCAGCGCATCGAAGCTGAACGATCCATCCTGCCCGAAGACGACTTCGCGCAACAGGAAGTATCGAAGGGCGTCGGTGCCGAGCACATCCACGATAGTTTCGGCGCGCACGATATTTCCGCGCGACTTCGACATTTTGCTTTCTTCAAACAGCAGCCAGCCGTGCGCCGTGATGCTCTTGGGCAACGGCAATCCGGCGGCGAGCAGGAATGCCGGCCAGTAGACGCAATGGAAACGCACAATTTCTTTGCCGATCATGTGCACGTCGGCAGGCCAATACTTTTCGAACTTGCTGGTGTTGTTCGAGCCATAGCCGAGCGCGGTAATGTAATTCGCCAGCGCGTCCATCCAGACGTAGACCACGTGCTTGGGATCGTCGGGTACAGGGATGCCCCAGGAGAACGTCGAGCGGCTGATCGAAAGATCGCGCAGGCCGCCGCGCACGAACGAGAGCACTTCATTGCGCCGCGTTTCGGGGCGGATGAAATCCGGCTGTTCGGTGTAAAGACGGATCAACCGGTCCTGGAATGCCGAGAGTTTGAAGTAGTAGTTTTCTTCGTGGACGGTTTCCGTCGGGCGGCCGCAATCCGGACAGGGAGCGCCGGGCTCCGCATCGACGTAAAGCTCATCGGAAACGCAGTATTGGCCGGTGTAGGTCCCCTTGTAGATGAATCCGTTGTCGCGAATCTTGCGCCACAACGCCTGCACGCCCTGCTGGTGCCGCTCGGAGGTGGTGCGGATGAAATCGTCGGGCGTCAGACCCATGCGATTCCAGAGCGCGCGGAATTGCGCGGAAACTTCATCGGTGAACTGCTGCGGTGTCTTGCCTGCAGCCTGGGCGGCGCGCTCGATTTTTTGACCGTGCTCGTCGGTGCCGGTCAGGAACCAGGTGTCATCGCCCAGCATGCGGTGGCGGCGCGCAATCGTGTCGCAGACGATTGTGGTGTAGGCGTGCCCAATGTGCGGACGCGCATTGACATAGTAGATCGGGGTCGTGATGTAAAACTTTTTGCTCATTCCTGTGCCTTGCCAAAGAAAACTTTATCTGAATCTGTGCGCTCAGGCTGCGTTCGGCGCATTCGATGTGATGTCGTCCACTTCGATTCCGATGTGCTGCAGGTGGTGCAACATGTGCACGACATAGTCCTCGAACACGAACTGGAGCGTCACCGGTTCAGAACCAGCAACGGTCAGCGTCCGTGACCAGGCGGAATCGGGCACTGCTTCGGCGGCTGCCAGCAATTGGCGGTTGAGTGCCTGCCACAACTCAATCAGCTCTCCCCAATCGCGGCGCTGGTATGCATGGATGGCCACCCAGCGATTTTGCTCGTAGCCGGGCATGGCCGGGTTGTCTTCCAGTTGCGCGCGAACGATCCGTTGATGATTGTTGGCGGCTGAATCCAGCAGATGCCCAAGCTCTTCCTTTGGAGACCAGCTTGACGGTGTTGACTTACTTTCGACCGTATCCTTGGAAAGCTTCTTGAGGCGGTCTGGCACCCGCTGCAAAAGGTCGCGCAATGAAGTGAGCACTGGCATGGAATCCTCCTAACTTGTGATCGCGTAAGTATGACTGTGAGCTCGAAATTTGAATCATCATCCTCTGGTGCCGCTCGCATACGCTTGCACCGCTTCCTGGATCACTTCCTTCAGCGGTACGCGATGTGCTTCTGCCAGCGCCCGGCAATCTTCGTATTCCGGCGCGTAGTTGGAGACGCTGCCATTCATGCTGGCGATCTTGATCCGCACCGGACCCCACGTCGTATCGACCGTTTCCCATCGTCGCGAGAGGGTCTGGCGCTGTTCCGCGCGGCGGCGCACGCCCAGGGTTGTGGTCTCGGCAAAGATCAGCTTTGTCAAGCGATTCGCGTCTTCCATTTTCGCAAGCACGGTGAGCAACGCGCCGGGGCGACTCTTTTTCATTTGCACGGGGACGCTGAAGACATCGAGCGCGCCTTCGGCCAGCAAGCGCTCCATCGCGTAGGCCAGCACCTGCGGGCTCAGGTCATCGAGATTTGCTTCGAGCACCGTGATCATGTCATTTGACGTGCTGGCCGATGTACTGGGCGATGTACTCGCGGCATCCGCCGGTAGAGTTTCTCCAATGGTTAGCCGGAGCAGGTTTGGATGCTCTGGGAAATCTCGAGTTCCCGCGCCGTATCCCGCCTTCTCGATCTTCATCGCCGGAAACGGCGCGAACCGACTGCTCAGCGTCTTCACGATCGCCGCCCCCGTGGGCGTCACTAGTTCGACCTGTGGTCCCGACGAATACACCGGTGCATCGCGAAGCAACTTCAGCGTGGCCGGCCCCGGGACGGGAAGCGTTCCGTGCGCGCACTTGACGGTTCCACCGCCCACGTTCAGCGGCGAGCATACCCATTCTTCGACCGCAAGAGATTCCGCTCCCACTGCGGCGCAGACAATATCAACCATGGCATCGACAGCGCCGACTTCGTGAAAGTGGACTCGCTCGACGGACGTATTGTGAACCTCGGCTTCAGCCTCGCCCAGCGCCTCGAAGATTTCAATCGCGGTTTTCTTTGCGGTGCTGCCGATCGCTGCCTTTTCGATGATCTTTCGAATCTCGTTCAGACCGCGAGCGTGTTCGTGGCGATGATGTTCTTGATCTTGTTCTTGATGTTGTGTGGTGACGGGGCTTTGCCCCGTTCGGGGCGGGGCGGAGCCCCGCCACCACACGGCCTTGTCGTGATGTTCGTAGGAGGGTTCGTGAGCATGATCGCGGTTCTGCTGCTCCCAGAAAACTTCCCGCGGCAGGTCTTCTTCGCCGTCGCCGTACACATCCACTTTGGCCGCCGAAATTCCGCCGCGCACCACGCGCTTAATCTCCAGCCGCGCGCCGATATCGAGCGCTGCGACCGTGTCTTCCAGAAGCTTTGAAGACACTCCGGCATCCACCAGCGCGCCCAGAAACATGTCGCCGCTGATGCCGGAAAAACAGTCGAGGTAGGCTATGCGCATGGAAAAATCGTCGTTGGTCGCTAGTCGTTGGCAAAACCTGATTCTGCGAACTCTGAAGGCGAACTAGCGTGGCTCGCTAACGACCAGCGACCAACGACTGCCTTTTTGCTGCCGACTAACGACCAACGATCAACGACCGATCTCTCATCATAGGGAACGCTCTTCCCTCCGTCAAACTCGCTGCCCGCCACAGGTTTGTTAGAATCACTGTTTCTTCGATAAGTTAGAGGGCATCCTTGTATAGACATCTGGAACGCCGGCTGGTCGATCATCTGCGCGAGTTTCTGCGCCGCACTTACGACCTGGAAATCGCGAACATCGTCGTCGAGCAGCCGCCGCAAATCGAATTTGGCGAGTATGCGCTGCCGATCGCTTTCGAACTTGCGCGGAAGCTTCGCAAAGCGCCGCGCAAGATTGCCGAAGAGATCGTCGCCGGGGTCGGCGCGATTCCCGGCTTTGAGAAGTTTGAAGTGGCCGGCGGCGGGTACATCAACGTTCGCGTAAGCCGCGCCGAGTTGGCCACGGCGCTCGCCGCCGATCTTTCTTTCGCTGGCCGTTCTTCCGCAGATCGATCTTCGGCCGCGAATGTTCCCCCCGGCAAAGTGCTCGTCGAACATTCCAGCATCAATCCCAATAAAGCAGCGCATATCGGGCACCTGCGCAACGCCATTCTCGGCGATACATTTGTGCGCCTGCTGCGTTTTGCGGGCAGGGAAGTGGACGTTCAGAACTACATTGACAACACCGGAGTGCAGGTTGCCGACGTGGTGGTTGGATTCCTGCACATCGAGAAAAAGTCCCGTGCTCAGATTGAAGCGCTCGCCGCCGCGCCCCGCTTCGATTACCTATGCTGGGATCTCTATGCCCGCGTCTCGCAGTGGTATGAAGAGGACAAATCGAACCTACAGGCGCGCGCCGCAACGCTGCGCGCGATTGAGGAAGGGAACAATGAGACGGCGGCGATTGCGGATGTGATTTCGGTTGCCGTCCTTAAGCGCCATCTGGAAACGATGGAACGGCTCGATACTGAGTACGACTTCCTGCCCCGCGAGAGCGAGATTCTACACCTGCATTTCTGGGATGCGGCGTTTACTAAGCTGAAGGAAGCGAGCGTGCTCGCCTACGAGAACGAAGGCAAGAACAAAGGTTGCTGGGTGATGCGTCGCGCTGGAACGTCGGCGAAACCTTTAACCACAGAAGACCCTTCGGCTTCCCCCTCGGCTTCGCTCGGGGCTTCGGCAAAGGCGGCAGGCTCCGAGGGCACTGACGAAGGCGAGATCGCCGAGGGAAAGATCACAGAGGAAGACCAGAAAGTCATCGTCCGCTCGAACGGCACGGTCGGTTACGTTGGTAAAGACATCGCCTATCACATGTGGAAGTTCGGCCTGCTTGGCCGCGATTTCGGCTATCGAAAATTCTATCGCTATCCCAATGCCCACGACTGCTGGATCTCAACCACCGACGGCGAGAAAGACCATCCCCACTTCGGCGACGTTGCTGAGATTTACAATGTCATCGATGCGCGCCAGTCCGAGGCGCAGAACACGGTGATCGAAGCTTTGCGCGAACTCGGCCACGGCGAAGCCGCCGATCGCTACACGCACTTCTCTTACGAGATGGTCGCACTCACCCCGCGCTGCGCGGCCGAACTCGGCTACAACCTGAGCGAAGAAGATAAGGCGAGGCCGTGGATCGAGGTTTCCGGCCGCAAGGGCTTTGGCGTGAAAGCGGACGATCTGCTCGATGCTCTGATCATTTCGGCTGGCAAAGAAGTGGACGTGCGTCATCCCGAGTTGAGCGAAGCGGAGCGCGCCAGCATTGCCACGCAGATCGCCATAGGTGCACTGCGCTACTTCATGCTGAAGTTCACGAAACAATCGGTGATCGCCTTCGATTTCAAAGACGCGCTGAGTTTCGAGGGCGACACTGGCCCTTACGCGCAGTATGCCGTCGTCCGCGCTTCTAACATTTTCCGCAAAGGTGGATTCGATCCGGATGCGTATTGCCGAGACCAGGCAAGCCGCGTCTCTACGGCGGATTTCGCGAAGTACCTCACTGGCGAATCCGGCAACGACATCTGGGAGCTCTGGCTGGCCGCCTCGAAAACCTCATACATCGTGAGCCAGTGCATCGCGACCACGGAACCTGCTTATCTTGCCAAGCATGCCTTCCAACTGGCGCAGCTTTTCAGTACCTTCTATCACCGCTACCCAATCCTGAGCGAAGCGGATGAGGGCCGGAGAAAGTTCCTGCTGACGACTGCGGCCGTGGTTCGCCGCGAGCTGATTCGCGTTCTTGCGGCCATGGGAATCGGTGTTCCGCCGGTAATGTGAGCCATTGGTTACGCCTGATTTACGAGGCCTGACAACTCCGGCGCTCCCGGTGACATCCCTCTTAGTAGCAAGCTTTTTCCAGCAAGCTGGCGGTGGTAACGCCGATGGGGATAATGCACATGATTAAGAATATCTTTGCAACGGTGCTGTTAAGTTTGGCACTGGCAACGTTGAGCACTGCCACCGCCGCGACGAACGCTCCGCAGTTGCCGCGTACTCTGGCCAACGCACGCTATGTATACGTAACGGCCTACGATGGCGATCAATTCGATCCTCAACTTTTGCCCGATGACCGCGCCGCTATTGCTCGCGTCCAGGATGCGATCCAGAAGTGGGGCAAACTCACGGTGGTGTACCGGCGTCAGGATGCCGACATCCTCCTGGTGGTACAGTCTCGTCCGTCAGAGGATGTGCTGGCTGTTTATGATGCACACAGCGGTGACGCGCGCAGCGGGCCATCGCAGACCTATCTATGGCGCGTGATGGGGCGCGGCGGGCTGCAGAAGAGCGAGATCCCCCTGTTTTCACAATTTGAGAATGCTTGGGACAAAATCACGAATTGACGCTGGCATATCCTCTCGCAGTCGATTGCCGCAGGTATTTGGCTAGCCGCAGTCTTTTCCAATCGAAGGATGAGCCTAAAGGGGAGCCTGGACGGTGGCGGAGGAAAGCTCCTTTCTGGATTGGATTCTGAGAAAGTCTAGCAGCCGCAGCCGGGGCGGTGGGAATGTGGAAAGCGC
>Ga0208038_1000203_pt1 | contig 57994 bp, 55 predicted proteins | sample June2015DPH_16_1_FD_184714 | JGI IMG/M metagenome (GOLD analysis project Ga0208038, IMG submission 184714) | Peatland microbial communities from SPRUCE experiment site at the Marcell Experimental Forest, Minnesota, USA - June2015DPH_16_100... | ecosystem: Environmental > Terrestrial > Soil >...
TACACTTGTTTCAGCGCGAGCGCAGCCGCAGTTAGAGACTCGGTACCTTATGTGTAGCATTTCGGTGAACCGCGCGCGCTATGATTCATTGAGAATCCCGTAATCCTCTTAGAAGATGTAAATAGCGGGGGTCGTCGGAAGAATCGGTAATCACCGAATGAAGCCGTCCGATACTACGCCAGATCCGTTCAAGCCTCCGACTGACCTGATCGTCGTGACGACGCCGTTCGTATCGGGGTATCATGTGACTCGGGTCATTGGTACGACGTTTGGATTGATCGTAAGGTCCCGGGGGCTCGGGCAGAACATCTTTGCCTACTTCCGGGCTTGGGGTGGCGGGGAGATCAAGGTGTACACGAACCTTCTCGAACAGGTGCGCCACCAGGCCCTTCAGCGGCTCAGCGACCATGCAAAGAACCTCGGAGCGAACGCGGTCGTCTCTGTCGGCTTTGACACATCGGAGATGGGCGGATCGATGACTGAAGTTCTCGCCTTCGGGACCGCGGTGGTTGTGGAGCCTGACACCTCGCCTGCACAGCCCGTCGCGCTCCAATGATAATCCGTGGTTGCTGCTGAGCAGCCGCAGTTAGAGTTTCGGCACCCTTTGTATAACTCCATAACGCGCGGCAGACAAAGCCTACAGGCACTTACGCAACGATCATCGGATGCTTCGTGAGCCGCTCAGGCCCATCCGGCGTCACCAAGAAGGTATCTTCGATCTTGAACGAACCCGCGCCCGGGATGACCAGAGGGGCGTGCATTGCGGCGATGACCATGCCCTCCCGAAGCGCCATTCGCCGATGCGGGATTAGGATCGTCGTGATCGGGTCCTCTTCCACGAGCAGTCCGACCCCGTGGGCGAATCCCTTCACGTAATTGGCCGAGTAGCCTTGAGCTGTCAGAAAAGTTCCGATCTCCTGCTCCACCGATCCCAGGACTGTGCCCGGCCTCAGCTTCGGAGCGATTGATTCGTAGACGACCCGTAGGGAGTCGAATGCTCGATGCTTCTCCTTGGGTGCTGCGGAAGGCACGTAGGTCCTGGTCTCGTTGCAGTAGTAGTCCTCAGAGTCCCCCCCAATGGTGACCGTCACGACGTCCTCTCTTGTGACCCGGACACCTGCCCGTGGCTCCGCATGAATCCTGGGGACCGGACCCGTATTGACGTATACATGGGGGCGCTCTGATCCCTCCTTCATCATGGCGTACACTGCCTCAGCCGCAATCTCCAGTTCGCTCGCGCCGGGTGCGATACGCTCGATGGCCGCTTTCATTCCCTTGTCAGTGGTCTGGGCGGCCCTTCGAATCCGCTCTATCTCTGACGCGTCCTTGAACATCCGGAGCTCCATGATCAGAGAGTGGACATCCACGACGTCGACCTTGGGGTTCAGGTTCGTGAAGATGTGCATGAAGAGCTCGAACGCATCCCTCTCGACACTCATGTCCATGCCGACCTTGTGGTACCCACCTTCTCGGATTGCGCGAGTGATGCCGGGCATCAGTTCATCGATTCCCCGGTAGGGGATCACCTTCTTAACGCAGGAACGTTCCCGGAACGCTTCTACTTCGTTCGTAGGAATGAACGCGACCGGATCTCCTTCGGCTGGGATTATGAGGCCGGGCCGCAACCACATCACATCGGCGAAATATGTGAAGGAGGAGGCCGTCTTGATCATCGCGGCATCGATCCCGTTTGCCTTCATCCGCCTTTGAAACTCGGCTATTCTCTTTTCAGTCATGGTCTGTTTCCTCTTTGGGATGATTGGACTGGATTTAAGATGCTTGTGGCATGTGGGAGGCTAATCTCCCCCGATTGTGTCGCATGCACACCATCCCCTCTCATCTATGCGAGTGTTACATATGGGACAGACATCATCTGAGTACTTGAAGTCCTCGGCCTTCTTCCCGAAGATCTCTTCGTGAGGATCCATTTCGGGACCTGGTGGTTCCACCGACGGTCTATGGATAGAGCGTTCACGCGACTAATACGCGTATTGCAGGGAAGGCTGGTCCCGGCGGATTCGCGGTTTCAGATCAAAATTAAAGCCTTGAAGCGGACACAGGTGCCGCAAGATGCGTTATCTGATTAGGATTGTCCAGCGCGATGGCCTAAGAGATGGATTCCTCTCTTCAATCAAGGCCGTGGCGAAGTCGGTCTGTGTCGATGCGCGCAATCCGAAGTGGACGTCGTATGGAGCGTTGGAGCTTGACATCTTCGCACCCTCGAAGGCAGACATGGACACCTTCCTTGCCGCAGTCGAACCCCTAGGGCGCATGGAGTTCTGGAGGGATTTGAACGTCGCGCCCCAGAACAGGACCGAAGAGGAGCTCTTCTCCGAGGCCCGCCGCTATTTCAATTCAGAGAGGTACTGGGAGTGCCACGAGGTCCTGGAGGACGCCTGGAGGCTGAAGGGCGGAGAGGAGAAGAAGTACGTGCAGGGAATCATATTGGTTTGTGCGGCGTTCGTTCACCACCAGAAGGGCGAGGACGAAGCTGCCCTGAGCGTTCTGAGGCGGGCGCTCAAGCAGCTCGATTTCGGAGCGCAGCGCTACCACGGAATAGGAGTCAACTCACTCAGACGGCGTGCGGAGGGCATAGCCTCCTCAGGCCGATTCGAAGACTTCAGGATCTAGCCAAAGACCGGGAGATTCATGGGGTAGCCCGGCTAGGATTCGCTACCAGGATGGGGTTGGAACCAAAACCCAAAACCGTGTCACTGGGTTCGAGTCTGGTCGGACCCGTATCAGATTTGCACCCAAATCAGGACTCGACTCTAGAGGCCAAGGGTTCGAGCCGGGGCGGCTGTGACCAATGTACTGTCAAGTCCAGACCCAAACTGCCTCTCTGGCGTGTGGTGATTGGACGAACAGGCGCCCTAGCGACTAATCCTTGCCCGATACGCCCTGATGAGGGAAGCGCGCGCTAAGCCGCTTTCTGCCCACAACGAGTACAGAAGACGTCAGCAGGTCTAAGCATCTGGCCACAACTAACGCAGTATCTAGAGGAACTTGGGGAAGTAGTGGCTGGGACACTAGGGGGAGGCGCGCGCTCGCTAGAAGTCTGAGGCGAACGGGCGGCAATTGCTGAGTTAACAGCATTAACCCAATCGTCCGAGCTAGCGCGGCTGTCAAATATGAAAGTGTGCATTGGCTTCAAGCTAGGACTTTGACTGTAAACGTGAAGATAACTAGGCAGGCGCGCTAGCGATTCTTCAGCTCTAGTGATTCCCTCGAGGGGGATGGAAAAACTTCCAGGTAATTTTGTGGCGTCGTCTAAATCAGCTTTTCCTGCTTTTTTCTCAATCGCATGCGTTATTATAGGATTTACTAGTAGAGTTAGTGCTAGGTCGGTTCCCACTCCTTGTTTGTTAATGTAAACAAGCTTTAGATTAGTAACTATAACTGTGCCAACACCGATCGCGTGCGCTCCTCCTCCACATGGATGCCACATGCTAGGAGCACTATTTGCCTCAAAGCATTTCACACCTGATTCATTCTTGAGAATGGTTTCTGTCTCCGACATCCTTTTTTCTCCGTAATCTTGATTGCAGGGTTGTTGTCTTAAGCATTCCTTTCCCCGCGCTTATCTGCATCGCGCACTGCGCGCGAGCAAAGACAGGTTCCCATACTTCGGCGCAATCCAGCGCGCGGAATTGTTGGAATCCTATTCGTCGTCATAATCGCGTTCTTCTTGCGTGGTGGACAGAATACGACAGACACAAGATCAAAACAACTCGCTGGCTTGATGCCATTCTTCATCGGATGGGTCATCATGATTCTTGATGGAACGGCAGTCGCTTTTGACCTTGTAGTGTTAGTTGGCGCCCTACTGCTGGTGGTGGGCGGCGCTGCCTTGATTACAGGCAAGTAAACTCCGAGATCTGTTCGCGCGCGGGGAACGCTTTCTCCGCAAGCTATATCACTCAGGCGGCGATAACAGGGACGCGAGCACTTTGAAAGTGCTGCGTCTCAAGTCGATGAGGATTGGTCTGCTCGGTCTGCTGTTCGTCTATCTACTTGGCTTCATGCCACACGCCTTTGCGTTCTCCACCGGCGAGACGGCGAGCCTAGTGATAGGCCAGTCCAACTTCACGTCGAACGCCGTGGCGGTCACCTCGACCGGACTCAATCTTCCTGCTGGCCTCGCGTTCGACCACGGCGGCAACCTCTGGGTGGCGGACACGTGGAACAACAGAGTCCTCGAATACGCAGCGCCGTTCTCCACCGGCGAGACGGCGAGCCTAGTGATAGGCCAGTCAAGCTTCACGTCGAACGCCGTGGCGGTCACCTCGACCGGGCTTAATGGCCCTAGGGCCCTCGCGTTCGACTCCGGCGGCAACCTCTGGGCAGCGGACGAGAGTGACAACAGAGTCCTCGAATACGCAGCGCCGTTCTCCACCGGCGAGACGGCGAGCCTAGTGATAGGCCAGTCCAACTTCACGTCGCAACGCTGGGCTACCACTTCGACCGCGCTCGATTCTCCTTTTGGCCTCGCGTTCGACCACGGCGGCAACCTCTGGGTGGCGGACGAGGCTAACAACAGAGTCCTCGAATACGCAGCGCCGTTCTCCACCGGCGAGACGGCGAGCCTAGTGATAGGCCAGTCAAGCTTCACGTCGAACGCCGTGGCGGTCACCTCGACCGGGTTCGCCGGTCCTGCCGACCTTGCGTTCGACTCCGGCGGCAACCTCTGGGCAGCGGACCAATACAACCACAGAATCCTGGAGTACGCGACCTCGTCTTCCACGAGCTCCAGCTCCTCTAGCTCTTCTCACACCTCCAGCTCCAGCTCCTCTAGCTCTTCTCACGCGTCCAGCTCCAGCTCCTCCGTCTCTACCACCTCCCCAAGAGTTGGTTCGTGGATTTACCTGGGAACAGCGGCGGCTGTTGTCGTCGTCATAATCATCGTTGCGGCATACTACACAACCATTCGTGGCCGCTCGAAGCCGTCTGCCACCCCTCCTCCATAGGGAGCTGGTCATCCTCGGTGGACCCGGTGGGACTCACACCTAGGACTAGCTTTCTGACACAAGGTCGTTCGTCTCGTGCCCCCACACATGAGTCAGTCGCATGCCGAGGCGACTTCGTCGGCAATGAGACTTGAACTTGGCGAAGTTCAAACCCCCCCGACGACCACACACTTTCCACATGATGATTGGGTGGAAGTCCCATGAGGCAGAATGAAGAGCCACAGATTCGGTGGAGTCCGCACCCAAGTGGGTCCAATGTCGATTAAGCAATTTCATTCGGTGCAAAGGCTTTTTACGATGAAAGGCGCGAATCTCATTGCTGTTCAGTGGTGAGAATCTGCTAAAGCCTGGCGACAATGGAGCGATGGAGGAAATTCGCCAGGAGATGGCCAGAAGGAGAAGAACGATAAGACCTCTCAACGAAAGAATCACAAGGCTCAGACAGGAAAGTGTGGGCGCGCAAGTCAGGGTTTCGGGCGAGAGGGCGGCGCTCATCACAGCGTTCTACGAAAGCGAGGAGCCCAAGGGGAAGTCAGTGCCGGTCCAGCGCGCTCTAGGCTTCAAGTATCTGCTGGAGAAGGTGAGCATCCCCGTGGAGGACGGGCAGCTAATAGTGGGGCTGAGAGGAACGGGACCGAACGAAGTCCCGACCTACCCTGAGATATCCACCCACACGATGGCTGATCTGAATGTCCTCAACTCGAGAAGCAACATGCCATACAGGGTGGACGAGAAGACGAAGGAGTTGTACGAGAGCAAGGTCATACCGTTCTGGAGGGAGAAGTCGATGAGGGAAATGATGTTCGCCCAGCTGTCCAAGGAGTGGAGAGACGCCTACGAAGCGGGCATCTTCACAGAGTTCATGGAGCAGAGAGCGCCAGGACACACGGCCGGAGGAAAGAGGATTTTCGAGTTAGGCATCCTAGACCTCAGGAAACAGATTCGCGATGAGATAACGAAACTGGATCGGGCCGACCCAGACTACAGCGCCAGACTGGAGGAACTGAAGGCGATGGACATCTCGACTGATGCCGTCATGGAATATGCGGGCAGGTACGCCGTGAGACTCGAGGAGATGGCGAATGGGGAGGAGGGCCAACAGAGGAAGAGGGAGCTACTGCTGATGGCTGAGATCTGCCGAAGAGTCCCGGCTCACGCGCCGCGGACCTTCTGGGAGGGCCTTCAGCACTACTGGTTCGTCCATGTCGGCGTGACCTATGAGACGAACCCGTGGGACTCCTTCACTCCTGGACGCTTGGACCAGCATCTCTACGGTCTCTACAGGAAAGACGTGGACGAGGGGAGGATGACACGGGAGATGGGAAAGGAGCTTCTGGAGGCCTTCTGGCTCAAGTTCAACAACCAGCCAGCAGTCCCGAAGGTCGGAGTGACGCTGGAGGAGAGCTTCACCTACAACGACTTCTCGAAGATCAACGTCGGAGGGTTGAAGGCCGACGGCTCCGACGCCATCAACGAACTCTCGTACCTGATACTTGAGGTCCTGGACGAAATGAGGACGCTGCAGCCCAACACTGCCGTCCTGGTCAGCGGCAAGAGTCCAGAGCGGTTCGTGGTCGAGGCTCTGAAGGTCGTGAACCCGGGCTTCGGAGAACCTCCGTTCTTCAACTTCGACGGCGCTGTGGTCAAGATGCTCAGGCAGGGCAAGTCGTTGAAGGACGCAAGGGAATGCGGAGTAAGCGGGTGCGTCGAGACCGGCGCGCTGGGAGAGGAAGCGTACGTCTTGACTGGTTACCTGAACCTGCCGAAGATCATGGAGCTAACCCTCAACAACGGAGTCGACCCAAGAACGAAGACGAAGATCGGAATCAGGACTGGTGACCCGAGGGAGTTCGTGACCTTCGAAGAACTGTTCAAGGCATTTGTCGAGCAGTTGAAGTTCTTCGTCTCCGTGAAGGTGGCCGGGAACGACCTCGTGGAGGGTCTGTATGCTGCCCACCTTCCGGTTCCTTTCCTATCTCTCTGGCTAGGGGACTGCGTCGAGAAGGCGACTGACTACAACGCAGGAGGTGCAAGGTACAACACCAGCTACATCCAGGTCGTCGGGCTGGGGACTGTCACGGATTCCCTGGTGTCACTCAGGCACAACGTGTTCGAGAAGAAGCTCTTCGGGATGGGCGACCTTCTGCTGGCCTTGAACAGAGACTACGACGGAGACGAAGCGATGAGGCAGACCTTCCTGAACAAGACGCCCAAGTACGGGAACGACGACATCCACGCCGACGAGGTCGCGAGCAGACTTGTCAACACAGCCAACGATATCATTGAGGGCCATCCTCCGACACCTGTGAGGAAGGCCTCGCGAAGGGCCTACTTCCTCCCGACCACAGCTCACGTCTACTTCGGGAAGGTCACGGGAGCGACGCCTGATGGACGGAAGGCTGGCCTGCCCATATCGGAAGGCGTATCCCCGGTCCAGGGCGCAGATAGGAAAGGGATAGCGGCGACGTTCAGCTCGGTCGCTGGGATCGACTGGGACCAGACTGGGGGCGCGCTGCTCAACCAGAAACTCTCTCCAGACTTGCTGATCGGCGAGGAAGACATCAGGAAGATGGCTCACATGGTGAGGACCTTCTTCATCATGGGCGGGCACCACGTGCAGTTCAACGTAGTGAGCGCCGAGCTGCTCCGCGAAGCCCAAGCAAAGCCCCAGGACTTCCAGGACCTGATGGTCAGGGTCGCAGGCTACAGCGACTACTTCGTGAACTTGCCCAAAGGGTTGCAGGATGAGATTATTGCAAGAACAGAGCACAAGGAGTTCTAGCCTTCACCTGTACGGGGCATCTTCCGCCTCCGAATCAAGGCAAGTCCCAGCGCGAAGGACCAAAGGGACTGTCTTCGACATTCAGAGGTTCGCCATACACGACGGCCCCGGGATAAGGACGCTTGTTTTCATGAAGGGCTGTCCCCTGAGGTGCTGGTGGTGTCAGAACCCTGAGGGATTGACTGCTTCGAAGAGCCTGGGGTACTTCGAGTACAGGTGCATCCAGACGAAGAAGTGCGTCGGGTCGTGCCCATCACACGCTCTGACCTTCGATGGTGACCGTCTCGTCGTGGACCGTGCTGCATGCGACGCTTGCGGGATCTGCGTCGAGGCCTGTCCGACGGGAGCTCTGTCGATGGCTGGACGCGAAGTCGACGTTGACGAGTTGATGGGAGAGATCGAGAGGGATGTCTTGCTCTACGACAATTCTGGAGGGGGAGTCACGTTCTCTGGCGGAGAGCCGCTGTTCCAGCCTGTCTTCTTGAGGGAGTCGCTGATGGAGTGCAGACGCAGAGGAATACACACCGCCCTGGAGACGTCAGGTCATGCTTCGCCCAGAGTGTTCGAATCTGTTGTCGACTACGTGGATCTTTTCTTGTTCGACCTGAAGCTGCTCGACGATGAAGAACATCGAAAGTACACGGGAGTCTCTAACAAGATCATAAAGAAGAACCTGCTCACGCTAGTAAAGAAGGACAGGGGGAGAGACGTGATCCTGAGGCACCCTGTGATAACGGGAGTGAACGACACCGAGGAGAACATCGAAGAACTCCTGGGTTTCATTCGTGATCTGGGCGGGATCAGTGCGGTCGACCTTCTGCCTTACCATGATGTCTCCGAGAAGTACAGACGATTCGGACAGGAGTACAAGATGAACGTCCACGAGGCCCCCTCGGAAGAGAAGCTGAGCCACTTCAAGGAGAAGCTCGAGGAAGCAGGTCTGAAGGTCAAGGTCCGAGGATAGACGGGCAAAACCAGCGGTTTGGGTTCCTGTTCTAGTCACGCAGTACTGTTCCTTGCTCGGGTCCAAGCATTACACACTTTCGTGCCTCTCTCTACTGCTTGTCTTCCGTTCTGGCTGGATCTGCTAGGGAACACCTGCCGAGGAGACGACACTAGTTTCAGCTCATGATATTAGATTGGCCAAAGGGGATTGGTTCGCGCGCGTGCTCCAACGTTGCTCGCCGAGACTACCGCCAAATCAATTATGACCGAGTTGCATACATTCTAAAACCGACGGACGCGGCACGGCCCCGATGAAGCCCCCAGAAAGGTGGTGGCCGCCACCGAGGAGCATATACCTTGCTATAGCGGCCGTTGTAGTCCTCGGTCTGGCCCTCACAGAGATAGTGGACTTCGTTGAGCTACCTTTCGAGCCGCAGATTGCAGCCTTAGGAAGTTCCTCGCTCGTCTCCACCTCGAGCCTGACCAACACGATGGAGAGACTCGGATACCTGGGCCTGTTCACCCTGATGGCGCTCGAGAGTGCTTCCGCACCGATACCCAGTGAGGTCGTCCTCCCATTCACGGGTTACCTCGTCTTCCTGGGCTCGATGAACTACATTGCCGCGGTGGCGGTCAGCACCGTCGCCGGCGTGCTGGGGGCGCTGGTGGACTTCTACCTGGCTCTGCTGGTGGGGAGGCCTTTCTTCGACGGCCTGCTTTCGAGGGTCGGCGTGCAGCCGGCCTCGATTGACAGGGCTGAGAGATGGATGAATGAGCAGGGCGCGTGGGCGGTGTTCTTCGCCCGGTTCGTGCCCGGTCTGAGGTCGATCATATCCATACCAGCTGGCCTCCTAGAGATGCGCCTCAGGACCTTCGTGGTGCTCACTTTCCTGGGTAGTCTCATCTGGTCCGCGGCTCTGATCTACCTTGGCCTTTCGGCAGGGGCGCTCTGGAGTTCAGCCCTCAGCACGCCGTCCGTGGCATTCACCATCATCGAATTCCTTGCTGCTGCTGTGTCCGCCGTTTACCTGGCCTACTATGCGGTGGCCGGAAGAGCCCACAGGGACACCCCGTCGTCGGGCAGCGCCGCATAGGCTTATGTAATTAGGTCACACTCATGCGTGCCAATGAAGTGGGTCACACGCGAGAAGGCGAAGGTGGACAGGATAGCCTGTCCGTGGCTCATCAAGAACTTCGTGGACCACGACGCGGAGTTCCTCTTCGTTCCCGCCGACAGGGTCCTCGATGTGGCGAAGAGTGAAGGGGCTACCCCCTACGACGTGGGCGGAGTGGAGCTGGGGCATCACGGGGACCAATGCAGCTTCGATGCGATCGTTCAGAAGTACTCGATCAAGGACCCGGCAGTCCTGGAGCTCGCCAAGGTGGTGCGGGGGGCTGACACGCCCAACAGGAACCTCACGCCAGAATCACCCGGGCTTAACTCCATAGCAGAAGGATTCAGGTCCATCACCAAGGACGACTACGACAACATGGCGAAGCAGTTCTACATGTACGACGCGCTCTACGCCTTCTTCAAGGCGAAAGCGGCAAAGGTGTAGCCGTTGCTCTGGGCAACACGCCACGAGCCGCATCTGGACAGGTGCGCCTCCGCTTGGCTCATCAAGAGGTTCATCGATCCAGACGCCACCTTCGCGTTCGTGGGGAGAGATGAGGCCCCGCCGAGCGGTTCAATACCGTTCGTGCTGCCCGGGGCGGAGGTGAACCCCGTGGAGGGAGTCTCCACCTCCTACGACGCCTTGGTGGCCAAGTACCGCGTACGAGACCCTGCGGCCCTGGGGATCGGGGAGATCATTCACGACTATGAAGTGCACGCCATGGAGGTTGTCGCGACGACGAGGCTCAGAGAAACTGCCGGGGTCTTCAAGGTGGTCAGGGGACTCGCCCGGGTCTCGAAGTCCGACCAGGAGACGGTGGCCGGTGCGCTCGTGGTCTTCGACTCGTTGCACGCCCAGCTGACCTCTGAGGCCGCGCAGAGAGACGCATCAGATTGAAGGCCGATGACAAGTTCTTCTTCGCATTCTGTGTAGCTGGATGCCTAGCGATACTCAGCTCGACGATGTCCAAGAACCCCATCCTGCCCCTGCTTTCTGAGAGCCTGGGCGCCCAGGGGGTCACGCTGGGGCTCATCGCGGCGGCGTCCACCGTTCCTGGAATCCTCGTGAGCCTCCCCGCTGGCTCCCTTTCCGACACCGTTGGGAGGAGGGAGGTGATGTGGACCTCCGCCATCGTCTTCGCCACCGCTCCCTTCCTCTACCTGTTCGTGACCACGCCCCTGGAGCTCGTCATCGTGAGGCTCTACCATGGCTTCGCCACGGCGATTTTCGTCCCGGTGGCGAACGCCGTGATCGTGGACCGGTATCCCCAGCGCAAGGCCGAGAAGCTCTCCCTCTTCTCGTCGTCAACCCTCGTCGGGAGGAGCCTGGCGCCCTTCCTCGGAGGGGGGATCCTCGTCTTGACGAACAGCGACTACCACGACGTCTACTGGGTCGTGGGCGTCGCTGGCGTGGCCACGCTCGTGGCCATCTTCGCGGTCTTCAGGCGGGGAACAGACGTCGACGCAGCGCCGGCCGAGCAACGGAGCCTGGGGCCCCAGCTGCGCGCCCTGGCGGGAGACCTTCATGTCGTGGTGGCCAGCTCGGTCGAAGGGGCGCAGTACTTCGTCTACGGCTCCTTCGAGTTCTTCATGGTGGCGTATGCGCAGCACGTGGGGCTGGGGGTTGGGGCCATCACCCTCATCGCGGGGGTGCCTATAGTGACGGTCGTCTTCTCAAAGCCGGTGATGGGCGGGCTTTCTGACCGCTTCGGTCGCTTCTGGCCCATCACGGCCGGCCTGGTGCTCAGCTCCCTCCCTCTGCTGGTGATCCCCATCACTTCTTCGTTCCCCATCCTGCTTGTGACCTCCCTCCTCTACGGCTTCGGCTTCTCAGCGGCCACGTCCTCCACAACGGCTTTGGTGTCCGACATCTCGAGAGACTCGGCCTCGGGGTCGGCGATGGGCTTCCTGGGCACTGTGATGGACATCGGACAGGCGCTGGGCCCCGTGGTGACCGGATACATGGTCGCGACCTCTGCGGGGTACGTCGGCGGCTTCTGGCTTCTGGCTGGCGTCCTCTTGGTATTCGCAGCTATCTTCGCCCTCGCTTTCATCCGGCGAAGTCCCCGTTGACAGTAGGGCGTGGGCGGCGATGACCAAGGGCAATCGCGCATGTTTCCTTTAACTACACAGAGACACGGCAGATGGACAGTGCATGGTGCAGGCGACTCCGCTGCTCCTGGGGGCCTTGCTCTTCTGGAGCCCTGGGCAATTCACCCCAAAGCATCGGGTTGGTAGAACCCCAAGGGATGCCCTTTTCATCAGGTTGCGGACTCTCCGCGACCTAGTCAGTCCCACCCACTCAATTATGATGTCAAGATGATGAATTGGTCAGTAGGGTTCGTTAAAACAACCTGACTCGGTCAGTAGGGCTGGATTGACATAGGTTTGGTGCATTTGTGCCGAGAGAGCCACAAGTTGGCCGTTTAGAAGAAGATACACTTCCTCCAACTGCGGATTGTACGTTGAACCCTCGTAGTAATATCCCTGCGTTGAGAGCATGTTAACCAAGCGACCGGTGCTTGCATCAATGGTCAGAAAGTAATTAGTCCTAAGCGACCTGTTCGAGCCGGTCGCATAGACTTGGTTCGTAAAGGGATTGACATAGTATCGGTTTGAGTTTACGGTGCAAGCCGAACCTATCACTGATGAATAAAGCACTCTACCGTCGGTTCCATCTATTGCGTCTACCGAGGTAGACGATTGATTTGCCCCCAATGCAAAGACTGTATTCGTATCCGGGTTGACCTGCAATACTGGGCTGGATACGAATTCGAGCCCAGTCTCTGACACGATCTTATTGGTTGTTCCGTTCATTATCATGAGCTCGGAAGAGGAAGAAGTCCGCACCACGAGATAAACCATGTTCGTCCTGGAATTGACAGCAACATCAGCTGGAGGCGCTTTCAGAGAAACGTTGGCAAGCAGAGAACCCGATTTCAAATCGTATGAAACAAGAAATCCGCAATCTGGAAGGTCAGGGTCCATCACAGAACCGTGGGGATTAGGGCACGCTCTGGTTTCGTAAAGCGTGCCTGTCCCAAAGTCAACAGCAGGATTGCCAAGATTGAGAGGAAAGACGTGGATGACACCATTGGTATTTCCATTGACTTCTACGATAGTCGTGTTGATGTCACTTGGATTGCAGGTTGCAGCAGTGGCATTGGGCTTGTTGTTACAAACATCGGCCCAGACAAGCAAAGTGTTTGTTTTTGGGTCTACGAGTATAGGGCCGGCGTAGAAACCAGGGACCGCAAAAGTACTGCTCAATTCATGCGTATTGGCGTCTATGACAGTTATCAAATTCGAAGGCGCGCCCGAGAGATAAATCGTGCTGGAGTTAGTGTCGAACGTGACGAAACTCGGCGGGTAGGCGTAACCGTTTATCGCAACATTCCAGCTCTCCGCATTGAATACCGTTGGAGGCGTCTGGATGCTGGTGGCAGGGGCACTTGTTGCCGTGTAAGTCAACGTACTGGTGGCGGTCGTAGTTAGAAACGAGGTATCCGTGGATTGCTGGGTCGTTGTCACTGTCTGACTCCTCCCAGCGATGTAACCCGCCACACTGCTGACTAGAATTGCTATGACTACAGTCGTGGCAACCAGAGAGCTCTTCATCCCAATAGTAGAGTGAGTGGCAGGGGCCTTTAACTCTAGTTACCAGAACCGACGATCTCTCCAGGCCAACTTGGCAATGAATGCGGGTTTTGTGGTGCATGGAGAACCTCAATGCATCCGTCTTACTTGATAGAACCAAGGTTGTGGACATCTCGCCGCAACCATAGCCGAGCTATTGAAAACAAGCTCAGAATGAGCCCAGCTTAGCCGGAATAGCCTAGTCCGAGCCATTCAAAGGCGTGCCGTCGTTCGCCGCGGCTAGGTCTTGCTCTTTCTATGCGGCTTCTGTGCTGTCACTTTCTTGCGGTCTTCATCGACCTTGTGGACGTCTAGCCAGATTCCCTCGAAGGCCTTGACGAAGGCGAAGTGCCACTTGCCCGAATGAATTGGTCCAATGGTGACTGGATGGCCTGCTTCTTCGAGCTTCTTGAGTGTCCCCTCGAAGTCTTCCACGCGAATGCCAAGGTGGTCCAATTGATCTCCCTCAACGAACTTCGTGTAGTGAGGCGAGTCAGGGGCGTACCAGTTCAGCTCGAGGTAGCTGTCTTGTCCTTCATATCCAAGATTGGCGAAGACTCCCTTGTTCCACTTCGCGTTTATTCTGGAGCGCAGTTTCATTCCAAGTACCTTGGTGAAGAAGCCAATGGCCTTGTCCATGTCGTTCACTCGGATTCCTGTGTATCCGATTCTCATGTGCAAGAGTCACCAAGTATGTTAGTTAAACCTCTGGCCAAGAGGCCCATTCGGGGATACTAGGCAAATTGCATAATAATCTAGCCGGGCTATCGTCCAAACCAATTACTTAAGAGACCAACTGTCTATCAAACAGTGGTAGGCCTTTGAGCAAGAGTCTTGTTTGGATTGACTCAGTGGCAATGGGCGTCGTCCTCGTTATACTCGGTTTCTCCGTTTGCCTTGTGGCAATCGGAGCTGAGTCTTCCTTCAACTTTGGTGCCTTCCTCTTGGGAATCTTGCTTGCAGGGGTAGGCATCGCGCTAGTCAGGAACGGTCTCAGACACCGACCACACGATGCCGGGGTGGTCGCTCCTCGGTCTATTTCTTCCCAAAATATGTGCCGAGCGGTTCCCAGTAGTACGAGCGCCAGCCTTCGGCGTAGTCAAGCCTCTGTTCAGCTGGGACCTTGGAGTGCACCATTCTAAGCTCGGTGCCGCCGGCCTTCTTGGCTAGGGCTATCTCCAGCCTCGAAGGAGGATAACCTTTCGGCCATGCAGTCGTCGTCCACTCCTGCACAATCTTCTTCCCGGGTTCAAGGTCAAGATTCTTCCCAAAGATGTACCCGTCCCAGGCCGTGAACTTCCCGCCCACCTCTGTGCTGATGCTGGCTGGCGACCCGGTGACCTTCGCGTGTTTCTTGGAGTTCATTAGCACGTCGTAGACCTCCTCGGGGGAGGCATTCACAATGACCGTCTGCTTGATAGTCGAGAACTTTTGTGCCATCTCACGAAGTCACTTCGCTATATGTCGGGAACCGGTTCCAGTTAAATCTAGCTGGCAAAGAGAAGACGCCACATTTAATCACCGGGTTAAGTGTCCGCTTCCAGGCAGGAAGAGAAAGCGCACGCGTCCTGTGGGATGCGAGTTGGAATGCTTAAGAGAATCTCTGCGTTCATCAGAGGAGGAGGAGATCTAGTTGTCAGGACTCTTAGAAGGCCTTAACCAATACGGCCCAGAGCTTCTCCTCATACTGAGACTCTGCGTCGGGGCGGGGCTAGCACTCCATGGGTACCCGAAGGCAAAGGGAGGACGAGTCCAAGCTGGACAGTGGATGAAAGGCATGGGAATTCCACCCATCACGGCTGACCTGGTCACGGCCCTAGAATTCATCGGAGGTATCTTCCTCATCCTCGGGTTGCTGACGCCTCTTGTCGGTCTCTTCTTCGTCCTGCAGTTTGGCGCAATCATCTGGATGAAGAAGTCTAAGATGCACGCGAGCTTCATCAGCATGGAGCAGGGCAAGCCGACGTATGAGATTGACCTGGTCTACCTGTTGCTGGCAATGGTCTTCCTGGTCCTCGGAGCCGGACCCTACTCATTGGACAGACTTCTGGGACTGTAGCTCGGCTAGGATTCGCTACTAGGATGGGGTTGGAACCAAAACCCAAAACCGTGTCACTGGGTTCGAGTCTGGTCGGACTCGCCAGCAAATGGGTTCGAGTCTTAACGACGGTCAGATTTGAGCCTAACTATCAGGGTTCAAACTCTAGCCGAAACGCCTTGAACCAACCGTTTTGATGGGGTTGGCCGGATTTGAACCAACACTTTTGGTGGTGTTGGACTACCTCTAGGGTGAACCATTCGTATTCACTGCCCCGCCATTGCGGCAGGTTCCTGAGAACGTCTCCTCGTCACTTCCCTGATGCTTTGACCCAACCACAGGCCAGAAACGGATATGACTCTCTATGTGCCTGTAGACGAAGAGGCCATGTTGACCCACGTCGTAATTGTAGTAGGGTAGCATTGAACCGGTGGAATACAGCCTGAAAACTCTCCGGTCGTGGTAGCGTAAGTTGTGCCACCATTATTCAACGTCGTTCTAACAACTGTGGTGATTGTGGTCATACGCTGACCCGAATGATTTGGAGAAGACATGTAGAACCATATGATGGCAACACTGCCGACCAGAAGAGCTACAACCACTAGCGAAATAACAATTGATTTCCTCATGTGGGCACTCCCGTGCCCTACATTGCGTGGCCGGTTGGATATACGCCTACTCTAGAGAACGGCCTAGCGATTTTGGTGGGGTTGGACACAAACTAGAACTCTTACCCACCACGTTACTGTTATTACAACTGAGTTCCAACCAACGGTGGTGTTGTAGACCAATGACCTTCATAGCGAAAGATGGAACCCCTGTGATATTACGCGCACTCCAAAGGACTGATCTTGACGGACTTCTGAAGTTTGTGAACACCATCGTCAAGGAGAAGAAAACGAATCCAAGACTGGGAATAATTGCTTTCGACAAGAGATTCAGAAAGTCAGATGAGAAGAAATATCTCAACAAAATCCTGCTTGGAGTCAGGAAGAATGAAACGGTCAGCGTTGCGGCGCTTGTGGGCAACAGAATCGTTGGTCATTGTGAAATATCAAGACGGAAATCGGCTGAAGAGAGGCACGCAGGATACTTCGGCATTGTGATTCTTGACGGATACCGTGAAAAAGGCATTGGCCAGATGATGGTCAAGACGGCGCTAGAAGAGGCATCTCGCATTGGAGTGTGGCTGGTGGAACTCCATGTCTTCGCTTTCAACCCGATGGCTATTCACGTCTATGAGAAGTGTGGCTTCAGAAGAGCCGGGGTTGTGCCGAAGAAGTTCTTGCGCGATGGCAAGTTCGCAGACGAAATCTTGATGTATCGAGATGGAAGAGTCCTATCTGGCTAAGGGATTCTCTTCTTTGACAAGAAGAGGAAGTGGGCTAAACCCTGACCAGCGATTTTGACGGTGTTGGGCTAAAGCCAAGGGTCACTTGGTGGTTTCTGTCCCGTCTCCTTGGTGGTCATGAGGCTGTCCCATCTTTGGTGGTGGGCGATTTTCGGGAAAGCATTAGGACATACAGAAGTCCGACTGCTGAGGCGGCAAGCAAACCAAGCCCCAACTCGAATAGGGGCAGGACGAGGAGTTGGACATAATAGAAACAACCAATCGCTCCACATGTATAGATTGGCATTTGGTTGTCAACAGCCCAAAGCACGCCGTATGCGACAAGGGCAATACCACAGACCAATAGGATTTCAGAAGCAACGCCAACCATGAATACCGAGACTTCTCGTTTCAACCCCTTTGCTCAATTGCTTTGGCTGGATTTACGCCTACTCCCTAGAACGGTCTAGCGATTTTGGCGGGGTTACGCGTCGGGACATGGTTATCAGAAGGTGTCTCTAAGGGGAGGCCATGAGGACATTAGGTGGGCGTTCCGCGCTTTCGATTAGCCTTAGCATCGGGGGCGCCATCCTCATCTTTGTTGCGTGGGAAGTGTTCACTGCGGGCGCGGCCGCCACGAATGTCGTCGAGACTGTGAACAGAGGTTTGGTTCCAGCCGACATTCTTTGGATAATCTCGATAGCGTGTTTTGCTGCGGCAATCCTCATCTACGGAACGACCCCCGACCCATCATTGGACGAACTGTCCGACAACTAAGCGGGGTTCTGTCCAATGTTCGGGTGATTCCGAAGCCCGTCCAACCGTGGGTGATGGACTCTGAAGTCTTCTGCACCTTCTCATGCCTCAGAGGGTAACCTCATGGGGTGTAAAGTTCTACTCTTGAGAACGGCCTAGCGATTTTGATGGTGTTGGACTGGCTTAAGGTGTCTGTCCGCTTTTGACTGTGGTAGTGCTGATGTCGCATCCGAAAGGGCCGCAATATGTAGTAGCAAGAGTTGTAGTTGTAAGAGTTGTAGTTGAGACCGACGTAGTCACACGCTGGCTAGAAGAGCCGATGAAATACCCCACCCCTGCACTGGCAATAACTAGGAGAATCACAAAGGCGGCGACTACCTCATTTCTCATGCCTTAGATTGCAGGTTCGGCTGGATTTACGCCGGCTGCTTGCCCTTTGTCCCAGCTAGATTCACAAGCCATCTCTCGTAATGGAGAAAGACGCAATCTTCCGGAGAAGCACCGTTTCGCCCAGGGCGAGCTCGGCTGGTAACAACAGTTAATCATCACCCAGACCACTCTGGACGGGATGGTGCCAAGGTCCTAGCAGATGACCGCCAAGCCTCCCAGTGACTATGCCCGACTCGCAGCGGCCGTCGTTATGGCGGCCGTAGTGATCGGGGCGGCAATCATCGCCTCATCCTATCTCGGAACGGCGACGACCGTGACCAAGACCGTCACTACTGGTCTCATCTTGCCTTGCAGTGACCAGGTGTGGAGCACTAGTAGTTCCTACGACTCAGCCGTACCGGTGCTTCTTATGCGACCCGGCTCGACAGCATTCATCTGCGTGACGTATCAATCTGCGTGGGAAGGAAACTCGAGCCAGTACACGAGTCAGGACGGTAAGTTCGATCACGTCTTTAGTCTCTACATAACCACGAACCAATGCGTGTCGGGTGCAACGGAGAATGGGTGCACCGGAGGGTGGACACCGACCATTTCCCACTCTTTCAGAATCGAAGGTTCTCCCGACCTGATTCAGCCGACGCCCGACACAAACTACGTCACTGTCGTATATACCGTCACGGCGTTGAGCAACGCGACTGGTTTCTATGACAACTCCGCGCCGTACGGCTATTGCGGCGCCATGCCGATGGCAGTGGGCTACGCCGCCTCTCAGGTGAACGCATCTGACTTCCCCGGTTATTTACTCCCATGGTACCTTCTTTGCATTTACGTCTTATTCACTCCCACATCAGTGAGTGTAGGTGGGATGAACGTGACCTACGTCGCGTTCTAGCGGTCAAGTTGGACATCCGTCAAAGAGACGGGGCTGATTTCGGCGTGGTAGCAGGCGCGCACGGCACTAGATCAGATTCACAAGGAACCTTTCGTAGCGGAGGAAGAGAGACGCGATCTTCCCGAGTAACGCTGGTTCGTTCAGGGTGAGCTCGACGAGGTCCAGGTCGCCCTTGGTGATGGCCCTGAACAGAGGCGTCAGCGTGATGTAGATCCCGAAGAAGACAACGAAGTCTGCGACGAGCGTCACAAGCGAGTAGGGTGTCGCGGGGACAGACGTGACTGCGACGTAGGAGACCGCGGAAACCAGCAGGATCTTGACCGTCGATTGGATGTCGAGCGCTGCGTGAAGGTACCGGTACGCAAGGAGGGTCCCTGCTGCCCAGGCGACGAAGTAGGAGAGGAAGGTGGCGTAGATGAGCCCGTCGATTCCCAGGCCGTAGGTCTCGGCGAGGAGGGGCGCGGCCAGGAAGAGGGTAATCGAGGCTGTGAGGTAGAGCGCGAACGTCAGCCTCGTCCTGTTGAAGCCGTTGAAGAAGGCGGGATGGACGGAGTACCCGAACGCGGTAGGAAGTGAGGCGAGGGCCAGGAGCTGAAGGTAGTGGACACTCGCGCTGTACCCGGAGCCATAAAGCAGGCTCACGAGCGGGCCCGCGCCCGCGATCATGGAGACGATGAGCGGCGTCAGGAGATAGGCCACGAACCTGTACGCGTGCCTGAAGGCCGAGTTGACGTCAGCCTTCACTCCGTCGATCGAGGCGAAGGCGGGGAAGAGCGCGCTGACCATGGCCGAGGCGAGGAGGGCGATGGGCGCGGTGAAGTTGACGGCCGCCTGGTAATAGCCGAACACCGCGTAGCTGGGGGCAATGCGGGAGAGGAGGACGTAGACGAAGTAGGTCGCCAGGCCCAACAGGACGGTGCCTCCGTAGACCGGGAGGCCGTAGACGTTCATCATCTTCACGTCAGCGGCGAAGTTTCTCACGCTCCCGAAACCCCTGAGCCTCTTCATGTAGAGGATCGCCACCCCGATGGTCCCGGCCAAGAAGAAAGACATCAGGTGACCGACGAGGGCCCCGGTGACCCCGAAGCCCGCGAGCACGAGGAGCGGGGCCAGGGCCAGCTTGATGAGCGCCTGCGCGGCCGACGTAGACCCTGACAGAGCCATCGAGTTCCAGCCAATCGCCGCAGTCGAGGCGGTCTGGAGAATCGTCGTCCCGAGCACTGTCAGCGACGTCAGCTGGACGTACGACGTGAGGTCAGGGCGCTGAAGAACGAGGGTGCAGAGACTTCCGGCGAGGAAGGAGCTGATGACGGTCAGGATCGCTCCGGTCACGAACAGGAATATCATGACGTTCATGGTGAACCTCTTCGCTTCGTCTTCCCTTCCGATTGAGGTGTAGTAGGCCGCGTACCTGACCACGGCCGGAAGCGCTCCGAACCCGATGAAGAGTTGCAGAATGCCCGGGATCACGAGTGCCAGAGAATAGATGCCGTAATCGGAGGCCCCAAGCAGCCTCGCCACCAAGATGATCGTAATGGCATTGATGGCCGTAGCAGCCAAGTTCGAAGCGAAGAGGATGAGGCTCCCCCGCACAGACCGCTTCGCTATGTCCAGGGCCATGGGACGCTCCACTGCCCATTTCGGCGTCGATATATCATATTGACAGTACTGCGGTCTTGTTGACCTATCCGCGTGTTCAAGGCTTGACACTACTTCTTGATGATTCGCTAGGTGGATGGAACTGCTTAAGAAATCCCTGACAAGATAACTGGTATAATGAGGCTTCGGACGAAGGTCATTGTCGTCAGTCTCGTCATCTTCGTAATGGCCGTGCTCGTCTTCATCCCATTCATCACGGGCCCTAGTGCGGAATGTCACGATGGGCTCCTCTGTATCCCTAATCAAAGGCAATCGGTGACAAGATATTTCCTTGGATTTGGGGGAGAGAGTTCCTATGGGGTTTGGCCCCACTCTCAGTTTTACTACTTCTGCTGGAATGACGCATGCTGAAATCCGTGGTCGGGTTCGTGAGAACGAACTAATCATGCAAGGAAGTTAACAGAGTCCCTGAGAAACCGAAATAACCCGACGCGGGACGGTCGGGGAAACCACGCGATTACGGGACAGAACCAATCAGGGTTCTGTCCAATGTTCGAGTGATTTGAGGGGTTGTCCGACATTGGGCGATGGTGACTACTGACAGGAAGGGAATCTACTCCACATCAAATGGGTCGTCCCCTGATAGAAGACCACCCCGGCACCGAAGAGAAAGAATGTGATAGAATAGTAGCCGTGCGGTGGGGGCCCGCCTTTACAGAACGGGAGAGTCTCAGGAATCATAGGAACAATGAAGAGGAAGAAGAGCACGATAGCCACAATTCCGAGGGCATCAACGTGTGACCTCTTCATTCCCTCAGATTGCGTGTTCGTGTTATTTATGGCCTCGGTGAGCATCGCTAACCACGGCTCTGTTGAATCTACGGGTGATTCCCCCCTCCGTTGCGTCGCGGGTGATGAGCTATTGACAACTGAAGGGATTCTGGCCCGTCTCCCAATAAAGCGCACCGTTGTCAATCCAGACAACGCCGAACGTGAAGAAATGGTAGGACAGGGATACGTAGGCTCGATGCAATAGAAGGCTGCATACGGTATCCTCGCAGGACATGCACCCTGTGTGAATCACGGGAACAAAGATGAAGAAGAGGACAGAAAGCAGAATGGCGAAGGCAGTCCAGACAAAGCGCCTTGGCACGGGAATTGACACTTAGGCGGGATATTTACGGTTCTGTCCCTCCCTGAACGGCTGATTTGAGCAACGCCAACCACTTGTTCTTTCCCTCGACACCTACCCCTGCGCGCGCTTGAGGTTCTGTCCAATGATGGGTGACTTCCCTCCTCGGTGGTTTTGGCGCATTGTCGGGAGATCCGCTGATTCTCTGTTCTGCTAGTGCAAGTCGGGAGATGTAGTGGGAGACAGCACCAAACGTCCTTTCTTCATACGGTCAGCCTAGTGTACAATTCACGATCCAGAGCATGTTGATGTGGTAGAGTTTCGTGAAATCTCCGTTCAGCGCATAGCCTACGCTCCAGACCTCATACACTTGGAAGGTCGAGCTGTTGATGGGAACTGGCCAGTAGTCTACGAGACCGATGCCAGCCCCTGTCGCGTTTCCCAAGGACTTGGGGAGCAGCGGGTCAAAGGTGTAAGGCGATGGATTCATGGCTCGGAAATTGGCCACTTCGCAATTATCAGCGGCGGCCTTCGAGATGCCGTTCTCAAGTTGGCTGTTTTGCGAGTTGACATTAACTTCGCTTTCATATTGGGAGTAGAAGTAGACCGAGGTCACGGCAAGCGCGGCTACAAGAACAAAGAGGACAACAAGGACAGCGATGACTCTCTTCGGCAAGGGATTCCTTCTCTTCGTTCGCCATCCATCGTCGACGGTTTGCATGTCAGGCGCATTGTCTAAGGGTGATAAAGCCTAGCCGATTCGCTTCGGTTTCGCCGTGGCCTTTCGAGTCAGTTCGTTTCGCCTATTTCGGCCCTGAATCCCGATTCCCGCGACTTCTGCGGGAGTTTGCCCGCGCGCGCGAAGTGTAGTAGGCCGCGTACCTGACTACGGCCGGCGCGCGCTCCCCCGCACAGACCGCTTCGCTATGTCCAGGGCCATGGGCTGCCCCAATGCCCATTTCGGCGTCGATATATCATATTGACAGTACTGCGGTCTTGTTGACCTTTGTGCGTGTTCAAGGCTTGACAGAGCTTCTTGATGATTCGCTAGGTGGATGGAACTGCTTAAGAAAGCCGTCGCCCCGCATCGAGAGCATTGGACGGCCTAACCGTACGGACGGAATCGATCTTCGCCAAGAGTCGTCAGTTTTTTGCTGATGTCATCATCTTGCTGATTCCGGCGCTTCTGCTCTTCGCCCTCATCTGGTCTCTGCATGAGCTCTACGACGCGGTCAATCGGCTCAAGAAATCGCTCAGGGAAATAGAGCAGAGATTAGCACGAGTTGAACAGCGGGCAAGCGACGGCGCCAGTCAGTAGCGCCAGTCGTTGGGCGCCCTCAGAAATCACCCGCTGATGGGACAGAACCTTTCCGAGCGCCAGCCAGACCGAATCGACCACTTAGACCACCGTCATCGCGGGTCTTCGGCCTCCCGCTTCCACTTCAGCGGCCAGACCATCTCCTCCATCCGGGCGCAAGTCCCGCACAGGTACTCGTACTTCCCCTCCAGGGGGCCTCGGAGCCAGTTGTCCTTTTCGACGCAGAGCCTCCTGCACTTGTCGCACCTTTCGTGCCTCTGAGCCATGTGTCGAACGGTCAGCACAGGGGAGATAAGCGGCCACCGTCTTCTTCGGTCGGCGAGGGGGAGAGGTCGCCAAAAGAGACTCCCAAGTCCAGAGCTTGTCGCCTTTCAGGTGCGCCCCTTTGGCTTCGAAGAAGAAAGAGATGTGGGACGCAGACTTAAGGAGGTTGGGACGGATTTGGCAAGGCATGGGCGGCAATGATCCGTCAGGCAAGGAGGCCAGATCTGGGGCATGGGCCTCTGTTCTGGGAGGCCTGGCGGCAATCCTTCTCGCCCTGGCGATCAGTCTTGTCCTCCTGGATCTCGTCCCAGAGTTCGGGCTGGGAATTGCCCTGTTCCCGCTGTATTCTGAGGAGGTCGGAATCGATCTGTACGGAGCGGTGCTGCCCATACTGCTTTCTGTCGTCCTCGTCGTCATGGTCGAGCGTTCGAACAACATCGAGGGGAGGTCGATGCTCTTTCGCGGCCGGCTCTTCTGGGCGTCGGCATTCTTGCTCTCGATGATCGCGCTGGCAGTCTTCGGCCTGGTGCAGGCCAATTCGGGGTCTCTGGTGGCGCCCGTCCGGTTCGGGTCTCTCTTCGCCACCCTGGGGGCGGTGGTCGGGCTCGCCTACACCGCGGAGCGCAGGAACGTGTCGCCCCTCGGAAGGGCCGCCGAGCTGTACGTGATCGGTGTCCTGGGGATGTTCCTCAGCGACCTGGTCAGGACCTTCACGGGTTGGTCCCAAGCTCCGGGCGAGGCCCTGGTGTGGGGAGGAGGAGGCTCCCACGACCTGGTGCTCTGGTTCGGGTTCTACATGGCGGTCTCGAGCGTGGCCTATGGCGCGTCGTATCATAGAATAGGACGGTTTCTCGATTCGTTCTCAAGACCCAAAGTCTGATGGTCGAGCACAAGAAGGCGGAGCCTGGACCGCGTTGTGCGCCTAGGCTGTCGGGTTCCCGAGACTCTCCGGGAGCTGCTGCCGCTGACGGTGGTAGCGCTGGCCGCGACTCTGGCGTACGCCGCCGTGACCATCAGATCGAGGCGTCGGCGCATTGAGGCCGTCGTGGAGGAGAGCCAGGAGAGCTCCGTGGGGTCGGAGGAGATGGGGGAGGCCAGTGGCGCGCACTACCAGCACGAGCCTTCCCCGCTGAAGCGAACGCTCGCGAAGGAGGAGCGGGAAAGCCTAATTGCGGAGATGGTCTCCAAGCCTTCCTACGGAGCGTCCTAGGATGAAACGATACACGATTGGGGTCATAGGCGACGTACACCTCAGCGCTCGAAAGCGGAAGCTGACGGTCGCTCTGGGTAGGCGTCTAATCGATGAGAACTACAGGATAGTCTCCGGCGGTCCCGAGGACCTGGCCAAGGCGCTCGCCGAAGGAGCGAGAAGCTCTGCGCGCTACCGCGAGGGAGACCTCGTCACGGTTCTCCCAGGCTTCGACCCGTCTGAGGCAGATGGGTACAGCGACATTACAATCGCCACAGGAATTGATCTTGCAAGGAACCTCATTGTGGCGAACAGCGACGCCGTGGTGGCAATGGGCGGAGGAGCCGGCACTCTTTCAGAAATCGCTTTCGCATGGACTCTGAAGCGACTCATCCTCGCCTACCGGGTCGACGGTTGGAGCGGCAGACTCGCGGGGACCCGCATAGACTCGAGGAGACGGTATCCGGGGCTCAGGGACGACAGAGTCATTCCCGTGGAGAACGCCGACGATGTAGTCCGACGCCTCATGGAGCTTCTGCCAAAGTACAATCGGCGGCACACGGGGATCAAGGTGCGAAGGGGGGCAAACTGAGGATGAAGGTCGTCGTGCGCGCGACACGTTGTCCCGAGACGGTTCTTGCCGTCAGTCAACGGGAAATCTGCTAAGACGGTCGGCCCTTGTCTGGCCGATTTGACTCCGCCAGTTCGGGAACATCTTGTCCATCCATGGCTCCAGGCCCACGAACGCTTTCCGACCCTGCTCAGTTATCCCGACCAGCTTGGTATCGTCAACCGCGCCCTGGTATGGCTCCGGAGTTATCGTGATCATACTGTAACTGAGCATTGGGACCAGTGTCTCTGCAACCGTCTGACGCGCAAGATCAGTCGCACCGACAATCTGGTATTGTGACTTCGGGCCATCGAGTATCGCGTAGAGGATGCTGAAGATGTTGTTGACGGAGGGCACCTTCTGGAACCCCTCCACGATGAACATGGTGTACTCGCCATCCATCCGAAGAGGACCGGCGAGAAACTGACAGCTGGCGTCATGCGCGTTGGCGCTCCAACCGCCGTGCGTCAGGCAGTAGCGTTCTGTTACCATGGTAAGTCCACGCGAAACTCTCTTTCGCCTGCGATTATTTAGCGTTCGCCAGACGTGGATATCGCTTTGCAGACCCAGAATGGTGCCGAAGAGCGCCGAGAGACAGACGCTCCGGGCTCTTGCGAGCCTCCAGCATCCGACTTTTCGAACGCCTGGGACAACCCTGACTGGTGGGGCCGTCAGCACAAGCGGCTGGCTAAGGGGGCCGAGGAACACATGATCAAGGGTCTCAAGCGGGGCGATGTCAGCTCCTCGGAGGCGTGGAGCCAGGTCTTCTCCAGGCATAGCAAGGAGGCCGTCAAGCTGATGGAGTTCAAGAGGAGGGTGCTCCTGGATGTCAGGGTATCTCGACCAGCAGTACAGGAAGACTAGGAGGGCGGCGGATCATCTTCCGAACGCTCCGAGGCTGTTTAACGAGATGATTGGGTTCCCGATTCACCCCATGACCAACCTCCCTTCGCCCCTCCTTCCATATCAGCTCGACATCCTGGAGTACAAGGGGAAGGACCTCATCATCGTGAAGTCGAACAAGATTGGCATCACGGAGACGATTCTGAGAGACATGGCCTACAGAGGTGTCGCCGGCGACTGCCGGGGGTACATGTTGATGCTCGGAGCCCAAGACGAGCGGCTCGCCAAGGAGAACATGCGGAGGCTCCAGAACATCTTCCTGGGAAGTAGGGTTCTCGCGCCCATGATCATCGGGCAGCCCACGACGACGAGGCTGGAGCTGACCAACGGCACGATTTACTTGGTTGTGCCGAGGAGCGCCGCAGCGAGGCGTGGATGGGCGAGGATGAAGTACGCGTTCCTGGACGAGGCGGCCCACTACGGCCTGCTGGAGGACGAGGAGTTCCTGTCCGCGACCACCTCAAGGCTGTCCAACACTGACGGCTACCTGCGGATGGCTAGCACTCCCCTTGGTCAACGAGGCTTCTTTCACAGGATGTGCCTCGCCGGCGACGGCGGCGGAACGCCGCTGAAGGTCATCAGGCTCACCTATCATGTGGCTCTCGGGACGCTAATCGGGCAGGACTTCATTGACAAAGAGAAATCCCGTCTAGGTCCGCTGTTCGGCCAAGAATACGAGTGCCAATTCCTGAGCAGCCAGAACGCCGCCCTGGAGCCGGAGCTCGTCGACGGCGCGGTAGGAGACTACGGCATTGATTGAGCGATGCCCCAAGCACGGGCTCTTCGCCACGGATGCGAAGGTCGGTGGTCAGGGGAAGTGCCCCAAGTGCGCCCAAGAGCTGGCTCTCAATCCCGTCCCTCCTCGCACGACCGTCGTCGCGGGCCAGGACCTCGCCAAGCACAGAGACTTTGCGACCTACGTCTCCCTGCAGATCCAGGAGAAGGTCGCGACTGTGAAGAGGCTCTACCAGTGGCCCCACACCGACTACTCCATTGTCATGGAGGACACTCACAGGTTCTACAGGGAAGACCACGCCAGGGTGCTGGCGGTCGACCTCGGCAACGCCGGCGAGCCCATCGTGGAGCAGTACAGGGCCTTCGGGGTCAACGCCGAAGGGATACTCTTCTCCCTGACCACCAAGGACGAGATGGTCACCTACCTGCGCAACCTTCTCCAGCGCAAGCGGGCGGGCACTCCGCCCTACCTGGTACTCCCTCGATCAGGAGAGTTCGTGCCCGAACTGCTGGCGCAGATGAAGGAGCAGGAGAGAATAATCGGCGCCAGCGAGCGCCCCCACTACGATCATCCCCAGGGCCGTCACGACGACCTCCTTTGGGCCCTCAGCATCGCCTGTTACCGGGCCAGACAGTGGCTTTCGAATCCGCATTGGATCATTCGGGTGACGCCCCGAGACTCGTTCATGTCTCCGCTCTGAATCGTGAGAGTCGCGCCCTTGCCTCACCTTCAAATCATCTTCCTGCGTAGCTTGACGCGATGGTCTCCAGAGGTCTGACCGTAGGTGTCACCGTCTTCCTGCTTCTTTCAATGACTGTTTTCGGCTACGCGAGCTCCGCCTCCCGCACAGCCAGCTCGTCGTCCTCCTTGTCATCATCTTCTACTACGACCGCCGACACGGGCGCAAATCTGCTATCCTCTCACTGGGTTCCAGGCTGGGGTTACAGGGACGAGCTAACCACCAGCGACGTAGACTACCAGAACTTCTGGACCGACAACGCGGGGAAGATCCTGTCGATGGCTGTGACAACGGGCAACGCGACCGAAACGTCCCACGCATTGAGTTTCCTAGAATCGCTGGGGTTGGGCTCTTCATCGTCGTACTATCTTCCCGAGGTGCGGGTCAACAGTTCGGTTCTAGAGCTGCAGAATGATGCCATGGTCACAAACAGGATCGTGCAGCTCGTAAAGAACACCACATCTTCTGGCCTCCAGAGTCTAGCGATTGGAGATTACTATGCGGGAAGCAAGACGGTGGGCTACCTCGGTTCGGACAGGATATTCGTCTCCGGCAGTATCTACAGATCCACCAGCTCAAGTGTGTCTCCGATCTCCGGCGGGTTTTCGAAACGGTCGCTCTTCGAAACAGGTGACGGCGATTTCTACCTGTACGTCAACGCGACCCTCGCAGCGGGCAAACCCTACGCATCAGTGAGCATCCAAGTTCTCCCGTTGAGCTCTCCGCTCTCTTCAAGCGACATTCTCTACCTCCAAGTCTTCTCCTCTTCAGGACAATTCGACAACGCTTCGCTCTACGGGAGTGACGGGAGCTTCCTGCGACAGCTGGCCTACAACAGCGGATCACCTTCAGCCCAAAAGGGACTGATAATCCCTTACTCAGAACGGTTCAGCGCGCTCGCTCAGGATTCTGTCGCAGTGAGTTTCAACAACTCCACTGCGACTGTAAATGACTTCGAACACTGGTACCAAGACAGCGCGTTCGATGACCTAAGTTGGGTCGGGATCGCCTATGACGCTCCAGCAAACTCGGTCGGCGTGCTGTCCCAGCCAATCTACTCAGATGTCTATCCACTGCAGCACCTTGACTACCGTCTCGTGAACGACACGGCAAAGTACATCGCGTCGGATCCGGTGGGCGTCGCAGTTTCACCGCCTGCAGGTTTTGGTTTCGTATCCTATGGTCTCGCCTTGGACGCTGCATCGAACCCTCAGAACGCAACGCTAGTGAGCCTTGCGCGCGGGTACTGGAACTACTACTATGACAGATACGACCCGTCGGGCTTCTCCAACGCCTACTCGCGGTCGACCAACCTTCTCGCTATGGCTGGATTCAGTCTCTACCAATGCAATTCCACTGTCGAGAGTTTTACCAGGGAGTTCGTGGGAGGAAACCCGGGTGCTTCGATCGAGGAGTACGGATGGGCGGCGGCGGCGCTCCACCAGCTCTACCAGTGCTCTGGGCTCCAGGGTGACAAGGTGTTGTATCAGCACATTGTCGACGCTTTCGTTGCGAACAGCTCCACGTTTCTTACCATCAATCCAAAGCTCCCCTCCGAGGATTACCTCTTCCAGTTTGGCGAGACTGCCTCGGGGCTCTTGCTTGGAGGCGTCTCGTTCAACAACCCGATTGTTCTGGATGCAATGAATGCGGTGTATCAATCAAACGTGAGCGGTAAGATACTTGCCCAGCCCTATCGCGGAGACCTCGCAAACACCGAGGGCCTGCCAGCCTACATGCTTTCGACTTTCCTCTTTCAACAAGAGATGGAGGCCGCAACGGGATATCGAATCTCTTCCCTGCAAGGCTGCAATCTGACGTTAATTCTCTACTCGAACGATCTGCTCGTCTTAGACGCCAATGGGAGCTCGGGTGGATCGGTGACCTTGATTGGTCCCAACGGTCCTGCCACATACCCAGCTGACAAACCAGATTCGGTAATCCCCGTGGTTGTGCCGCCAACGACAATCACGACGACAATCACCTCGACCACCACAACAACGGCTAGGATTACAAGCACGGTCACCTCGACATCGACAACTACAACGACATCGACTGTCAATGGCAATTTTTCGACCACTACGGTCGCCGAGACACTCGCTGTCGGCGTGGCTCTGGGGCTAGCAGCAGCGACTGGCTATTTTGTTCGAAGACGAAAGAAGTAGGACGCCACCGTTTATGCCTACCCTGGCTGTTGCCCGTCCTTTGCCCCGAAGCCTACGAGCCATCTCTCGTAGCGGACGAATAGAGACGCAATCCTCCAGAGCAACGCAGGTTCGTTTAAGGTAAGCTCGCTTCGGGCCAGGCGAGTTTTCTTGCGATTGAAGGATCTGTTGACTTTGGTGAGGTCTGCCCAATATGTTCGGATAGCTAGGCCTTGCCGTAGTTGGCCGCTCTCGACCTTGAACTTTGGTGACCCGAAAACCAGTCTCTGAGATTGGCGATTCCTGCGGCGAGGTTGGTGTTCGGTCTAAAACCCAAAACGCGTTCCGCCTTGGAGATGTCCGCAACAAGACGACGTATGTCGCCTTTCCACGTATTTCCAGTATAGGTAATCTTTGTAGTTCTATTGAGATTCATCGACTTTATCACCTTCGCGGCGACTTCACTTATTGTCGTTGGTCTCCCCGATCCAATATTGAACGTCTCGCCGATGGCCGCATCAGTTTGAACTGCCAGGAGAAAGGCTTCGACCGCATCACTGACATAACAATAGTCCCTGATCTGCTCGCCTGTACCGAGTACTTCGAGCCGATTTCTGTCCAGGTAGAGCTTGGTGAAGAGGTCGTACATGACATAATGGGACTGCCTTGGTCCATACACGTTGAACAGCCTTAAGGAAACAGCCCTGATGTCATATTCTCTGCAAAAGGCGTCCTTTAGCTTTTCTCCGTTTAGTTTTGCCACTCCGTACGGTGAAATTGGATTTACGGGATGCGTCTCACCAATGGGCAAACGTCGAGGCTCGCCATATACAGCAGCGCTTGAGGCATAAACAAAGACTGGTCCCAGTCGCAGAGAAACAATTGCTTCTAGTATGTTCAAAGTTCCTGCTACGTCATTGCGATACAGCATCCAAGGATCGTCCCATCCCATTGAATTTTCTTTAGTCAGGGTAGTTGCAGCTAGATGGAATATCGCATGGGGATTGGTTCTCCTGATGACGCGGTTCAACGCTTCTTTTTGGGCAATGCTTACTCGGACGAACTCTGTCCTGGGGTTTAGATTTTCTATTCTGCCAGACGATAGATCGTCGACTGCAACGACCTTCCCTCCCAATTCTGTGAGCCGGTCTACAAGATGAGACCCGATGAAACCCGCTCCGCCCGTTACGATAAACCGCTTCCCTGCTAGGCGCAAGACTTGTCTAGTACGAGCAGGTGAAAGATAGACTGATAAATCTGTGCAACCTTTCCTCCAGAAAAGCGATGCTCAAGAGATTGATGCCTTTTGTCCTCGTCGCAATTCTGCTTACTTCTTTCGTTGGCGCATATGCGCACTCCTCTATGGTCACCGTAACGGTTCAAGTATCCTATCCATCGGGTTCACCGACAACTAATCCGAAAATCTACTATTCGACCAATGGAACCTACAGGATTGCCACCCTCACGACTTCCGGTGCACAAGTTCAAGTCGACCTGAACACTACTCTCTATCCCGATGTTGTTGTCAATCCTACTTCAAATCAGACCTGGTGCGCCGTCCCAATCTGCAATGGGCTTGGCGGATATTGGCCTTTAGATGAAGGAACAGGAACAAACGCCTATGACTTGAGCGGAAATAATCGCACTGGAACTCTAGTCAACTCACCAATGTGGAACGATACATCGTGCAGGTTTGGTGACTGTTTGTCGTTCTCAGGTTCCAATTATATCTCCACAACTGCGACGCCGACGAACTCTGGCTCCTTCTCACTTTGGGTTAGACCTGCTGCCTTCACTGCATTCGCAACGCCGATAAGCGCCAAGACTGCCTCTAACGGCTATGTTCTGATTGAGAATGGCGTGGCCCCAGCATATCGTTGGTGTGGAGTGCTGAATCCCACTGGTTCGAACGAAAGTGATGCGTGTGATGCCGAACTCGTGCCTGGAACGAATACTTGGTACTTCCTTACCCTCACTTGGTCGGGAGAGACAATGGCTTTTTACGTAGATGGAGTCTCACAGGGGACCGCGATTTATTCGGGCGCCCTAAGTTCGGCATTGCTCGCTACCGATATAGGCATCGGCGCTTCGGCGAGCGGAGGCAACCTATATGCTGGCATCATCGATGATGTCCGATTCTACAATCATGCGCTCACTGCATGCGAGATTAGCGAACTTTACTCCATGAATGTTCCTAGAGTCGAATCTCAAGCAAGAGTGGCCGCCCAAAGCATTCGCTATAGCTACTACGGCGAGCGCCTACAGGCTATCAACTCTGGAATCGTTTTTCCTTCCTTCGGACAAATTCTGACCGCAAATCTATCAGGCGTATACTGGATAGACAGTTCAAGTAGGGTGTTAATCGTGAACGCAAATCCGCCAATCACGGGAACCATGACCCCGCCAGTTCCAATCAGCTACGAAAGAAACGGATCGGACGTCAATCTCCAGGCGACGCCGATTGCTGGTTACCGATTTGAAAATTGGACTTGCTCAGGAGAAGGATGTTATTCGGGGATGGACAATCCGATTACTGTGGTCGTGAATCACGACATTGTGGAAACCGCGAACTTCGTTGCAATCGCGCGAGACTCGCCTGGAAACGCGTCACAAATTGTCGGAATCGTGGCCGACGTCGCTCTCGTATCCCTTGGAGCGTTTCTTGCTGTGAGGCGTTTTCGTGGTTTCCACCGGGAGACCAAAGTCCGCCTTTTAAGGCAGGTAGAATCATAACAGTAGCCTGCAGAGCTCCGACAGAACTGTCAGAGGATTAGTGTCTCACTGCACAAGACACCGTCAGTAGAGGACCCGGAGAGTATTCCGCATCAGTATCATTATGGATGAGACAATGCTCTTCTCATTTAGGCACTCAAATGAACCCGGACTGAAATGAATTCCGCCGCTCTACGGGCTAATCGAGCATTTCCCGATGGGTCTCGAGAATGGCTTTGTGGTTTCGTGTTATAGTGAACCTAGGTGATACAAGTCGGCCATTCCCAGGCTAATATTGTGGGTACGACACCCTAAACAGCCACGCGTCGCCTATCTGTTTGTACACGGCATAGTAGGGCGAGTGGAGCAATAAAGAAGGGTTCCAAGCTTCCCCAGTGACTGTATAGTTCCTCACTGCACCTATGTACACATAGGACACGCTTAGTTCGCCCATGTATGCGAGCATCAATGAGTCGTTTGGGTTGACTAGCATTTCCTTCAGAATATACTGATAAAGCGGGTCGTTTTCGTTAGACCCAAAAGCCACAACCTTCAGCCCAGAGACTGTTGGGATGAAACCTCCAGCGTCGGCCGGATTTATCAGAATCACCGCATTACTTGAGAGATTGGCCTTCATCCATACCATAAGAGAGTAATCGTCGCCAGACAGCAAAGAACCTTGGTGTACATCATAGATGAAATTCTGAGCCCGCGACTGACCGCCTTCGACGGCAATATACCCTCCACCCACCAGGAAGACGGAGCTTAGAATCAGAACTGCCACCCCAAGTGCGGCTTCCTTCTTGCGAACAAACTTGGCTCGAGAGTGAATCTGGTTTCGCAACGCTGCAAACTCATGCCCGATGCTTTTGATCGAAAGGGAAAACCAATAACCGATGATGACACCAAGTGGCAAGACAGAGAGTGCAACAATCTTGTCAGGATTCGTCGAAAGTGGATACACTGCGGGTAGGACTCCGTACGGGTTTGCTTGCTCAAAAAGAACGAGTGTGAGATACCAAAATAGAGCGAAAAGGGCAGATCCGGCATGCTTTCTCAGTCTGATCCGAAGCGATTTGGAGTAGATACTTACAAACAAGACTAGACAGGTGAAAGCTAATCCAAGGACCAAAATGTAATACACGGGCGGGAACGGCGGAGGAAAGTCAACATACAGCCCACCTCTGTCATACCACATTGCAACGACAGACCGCATCTGACCGAGCGTAAAAGGAAGGCCGAAAATCAAGCTCCGGGGAAGCGCACTGGCGAAACTGTTGGACGAGGAAGCCGCTGGAGGCAAAGCTTTAGGAATGCCGGGGAGGACTCCATACGAGAAATCAAAGACCCTCCAGAGGTACGTGTCATCGGCACTGGTACCGTAGACGCTCACTAGGACAGTGGGAAGAATCTGAATGAAGCTCATTGGAACAACGAGAATCACTCCCACTAGAATGAGGGCAGATTGGCGCAAACAGCCAAACACCTTGGTTAGCGTCCATCCAGCGAGGGCCCTGTACGGAATGTATACAATGAGAAAAGCGCCGACAGTTAGCAGACCTAGTGGGTCCACAGCAATTAGCGTGCCTAGTAGCAATACTAGAGGCAGCTTGCTAGAGCCAAGTGGATTCATGAAGATCAGTGCGATTAGCACAGAAAAAATGAAGAAACCAAGAACTTCTGGGTCGCCTCCCCAAGTGTTTCCCATTGGGAAGTAGGCGAGAAAGAGGATTACGGATGAAAAAAGGCCGACGAGCTTATCCTTGGAAATGGAATACGCGATGATGTAAGTGGCCAGAATTAGCATTACGCTGAATAACTGTGTAGTGATGGTGACAGATTGCTCTGCTGGAATTCCGGTTATGAAGCTAAAGAAGGCTGCGACTGTTTCAAAGCCTATGGAGGAGCTGGCAAATCCATAAGGTGAATAGAGAGATAATGCATGTTGGTTGATAATCGAAGATGTAATGAAGCTGTGTGTCATTATGTCCGCTTCGCTGAATGCATACAAACCCGTGATAGCGGCGAATCGCACGGTGAGGGAGATCCCGATTAGTGTCCCCAGAGCTATATCCAATGGGTCTATTCTCCTGGATTGACCCAGGATAGCGGCGAGCGCTCTGCCTTTCAATGAGCCGGAAATACGCCACGCGACTAGGATTGCGCTACCCAGAATTACACTATAAGCTGCCAGAGGGCCGTACATTCCAAGAGGTGTCAAGAAATTGGCCAATACTACAATACAACCTACGCCCAGCGAAAGGTCTAGTCCGATTGTTCCCTCCTTGGTTGGTAGGGAAAATGCCCTGAATCCGGAAAACCAGAGTAACCCAATCCTTGTTGCTTCCCCAAGAATTAGCAGCGTGCCTACAACAATGACGGCAAACTCAATTAGTTCGGGCGGTGTAATAGGGCCCGTAATCTATCGCCTAATCCTCAAATAGATCCCATTGAGTTTTGCTGCAATTCTCTTTCAATTGTAGGGAGTTGCAAGCGTACACATACCGATACTTATTCTCTCGCGAAAGTCGCTATTCTATTATGTACGCAGAGCCATATCAAGGGATTGCCTATCTATATCGCTGTCTGAAACACCCAAGTGTCCTCACAACTCATTAGACCTTCGACCTTTTTCGCTATTGGCAGAATACCAATCGCCTGCTGCCTTTATCCTAGTTCTGTTCTCTTTCTCCAGCGATTTGGTCGTAGAGTTGCATCATAGAGCTGAAGTTACGTTCCGCTGAGAACTTGTCGCATGCCACCTGTCTTGATGCAACCCCCATGTTGACACGGAGGGCGTCATTGCCCAGTAGAGCCTGAATCTTTTCCGCTAAAGCATGAGGGCTGTCGGGAGGCACCACAAAGCCCGTTATGTTGTCCTCTACCGCCTCTCGAACGTTGCCAACATCGGTTGCTACGGCAGGAACCCCGCTGCTCATCGCTTCCAAAAGGCTCAAAGGTAGTGTTTCCATTCTGGAAGGGAGCACATAGATATCGGCTGAAGAGTAAAGACTTTTCAATTCTTCCGATCCTACACGGCCGAGAAACTTCACCGTGAATCCGTGGTCTGGAAGCCTACGCAACAACTGATTCACCTTCTCAAGGTAACGCCGGTCATAAGCCGGACCCACTATCCGAAGCTCAAACGGAGCCCCAACTAGTCTGCATGCATGCACGAGTACATCGAGACCCTTAGTGTACGCTATTCGACCTACGTACAGTATCACTTTTCCGTTCCTGCCCAAGCCCGGTTTATATCTGGACACATCTACTACTTGCCGTATCACAGTGATTCTCTCTTCAGGCACCGAGAACGTTCTCCTTAGAATCAATGCATCCTTCTCGGAAAAGACGTGGAACCTATCAATCGTTTGAAAAATCGAGCGGACAAATAACTTCCTGCGTCGGAGGCTGGCAAGAGTCTCGTAGAGGCCGTGACAAGACAGTACCCGCGGTATCTCGGTTTTCCGCAAGATAAAGGGAAATGTGAAGTCAGTCATTCCATTGAAGTGCAACACCTGCGCGCCGCCAGACTTTCTGACAATTGAATTGTCTTTTGTCGCTGCAATCATAAGTGCGTGTCGAAGAAACCAGTACTTTGGTTGTGAAACGGACAGCCTATTCACATTAATTGTGCCGAAACTCGAAGAATCAGGAAACACTGTTGGCCGCCAGTTCAGTACGTTAAGCGTCAGGACGGAAACCTGATGTCCGCGAGCTGCAGCGAATTCTGCCAGTCCCCTGACATAATTCTCCGTTCCACCTGTCATTGGAAGGAACATAGGCGTGGTCAGAACAACTTTCAATTCTTTCTGCATCGCTCCCGCTTCATTCCAGTGCCAATAGGAATATTCCTCAGGATCATAATCGGCTCGCTTTTCATTCTCGGCCCCCTGACGTCAAGACACCTCATCTCCTTCACGACACGGGCAGTAGATTCGAGCAGCTCACAAGGGGAATTCCGAATTAGTGAACGGGAACTTCCTTGCTTACATCCGAAGATTCCAAGTCTTATCGCGTGATCATCTGTTATTGTCATGTTCTAACAGGTGCCCTAGCTCTTTTCCCAATCCTGCTGCGCTGTTAGAATGCTCGAAGTTCGTTTCTAGTCTGCTCTTGAGGCGAAGACCTCTGCTGGTCAATTGACTCTTCTCTGAAACGATCCACTCAAGCTTCTCTTTCAAGTCGGGACCAGTTCCATCGAAATAGATGCCATCTTCGCCAAGGATTGACATGAAGTTTGGAACTCTAGTGCAAAGAACTGGAATGCCCAGAGCCATTGACTCGAACAGTTTGGTCGGTACTTGATGGATTGCTGCCGGGCTGACTTCATAAGGGATGCACGAAACATCAGACGCGGCCAGGAAATCGAGGGCTTCCTCTCGGGACTTTCGTCCGGTCAGCATCACGCAATCCTCCAGCTTCTCCGCCGCGACAAGAGCGCGAAACGGTCCTTCCCACGGGCCACCGCCAACGATCACCAAGGTCACTTTCACGGAATCCTTTAGCTCGGCCAACGTATGAATGAGTTTCTCCAGGCCTCGGACCTTTGGTTGTGGGTCACCTAGATAACAGAGAACCAACCCGCGATCAGATAGTCCCAGACGGCGCCTTAAAGCGTCTCTGTCTCGTTTGGCGTGGAAACACTCCTCAGAAGGAATGTTGTAGAAAACACACGCCACTCTGGCTTTGTATTTCGTAATTGCTTGATTTGCGAGTGTTGGGGCTGAAGTCACAACCAGATCAGCATTGCCCATCAGAATTTTCTGCATTAAACTGTCAATGACCACTCGTGGATCATTCTTTGGACAATTGCTGACTAACATTATCGTCTCAGGTGAGGGATCGTCGTAATCGTAGACAAAATGAGCCCCTTTGACTTTACAAAGGAGGAGGGCTAAGAATGAGTCGACCGAAGGAGAGACCAAACTTGTCACAATGACATCGAATTCAACAGGCAAGAAAACAAGTCGAAGATAGAAAGCTGAGAGACGACTTATCTGTTGAAGAAAATGGAAACCTTTCTGCAGGGGGCTAGCTAGAGACGTGTCACTTTTTCCAGAAGCTGTACAAATCGGAATGATTCTGTCCCCTAGATTCATAGTTTCACTTGCGCTAACTGCCAGCATTACGTTAAGGCCCTGGGAATTCAACAGATTAGCTATTCTGACAAGTCTTAACGATTTGCCCGTCGTGGTCGAAAAGAGGACATTCGCTGTGAGGAGCGCCCACCTCTTTGAACCTTCGGTTCGAGAGGTGAGGGTCGCAATTGTCGAGTTCCTATCCTCCATTTGCCAAGCGAGAATTCGCGAATCGGTCGTTTTTGTCAATGTGAGTGAAACCATGATGATTCTTCCAATCTCAATGATTACATCGAGCGCCCTCGGAAATTCCTGCACCCTGGGTACTCCGTGAGAGAGCGTGTTTCGAATTCTGCACGTTGAGAGAATGCATTGGTTTTACAATACTGTTCGTCCAGCCAGATTGTCACGCGAACACAATTCTGAAGGTATTTGTTCAGGTTGATTGTACGTTGACTTCTATCCAAGCCTGATTGACACCTCAACTCTTGCTTCATAATCCGATTTGGAAATAGCTATGATAGGCGTGAGTACATAGAAAGCAACCTATCAACAGTGTTCCCCCAAGTGTACTCTTTCATGATGATATCACGACTCCTAACGTACTTGTCTGCACCGTCAGAATCCAGTATCGTTTTCAATGTCTGAGAGAACTCTTCTGTGTTCCCATATTCGACTGCACACCCAAGCCCTTCCTTTAGAACCAGATTTCTGATGGCATTTCCATTGCTTACAATCACGGGTCTTGAACACGCGGCAGCTTCCAGAGGAACCAAACCGAATACATTCCGTGGTTCGACATTCACAACTACTGACGCGTCAACATAGGCGCTTACCTTTTCTTCCTCAGATAGCTTGTCGACGATTCGTACCACACCCCCTATGCCCAGCGAGTCCACCAGACGTCTCACATCGGACAGATAGCCATCGTTAGGTCCAGCCAGTATCATGATAACATCCATTTTTCGATTATTCCGAATCATCCTCCCAAATCCTGCAACGAGAAAATCCAGGCCCTTACTCCAGGCAATTCGCCCTAGATAGAGGACGATTTGTGTCCGTTCGGGGATATTGAACCTGGACCTGAAAATCCCTGAAGCCGGCAATACTGAATATTCCAGTGGGTCGATTCCATTTGGTACCACGAATATCTTTTCGGGAGAGACATTGATGGCCAGATATTGTTGGACCTCGGCCTCGCTTAACGCCACATCCTGCGACGCTTTTCGGATTACTCTATATCCAAGGGTATGATCCGTTGTGGTCCTAAGTAAACCACGCAAGAGAGGTGGTCGATCGCCAAAAATTGATCCGTGAGCCTGAATGACATAGGGTACGCCGCTCCTTAGTGCCGCATAAGCCGCAACAATCCCCTGGAATGACCTGAAGTCGTGAATATGAATCACGTCGTAGGTCTCCAGTCGTCTTCCGAGCGAATGAAGAATGGATGGCGTTAATTGGAAAGTGTAATAGTGAAACCACGAAGGAAAATAGTGAACACCTATCCCACTCACCTGCAGTATCTTAGTTCTGATTTGCTGCCGACTCCCAGAATCCCAGGCGCTAGACGCGTAGACATCAACCTCGTGCCCCCTAGCGACGAATTCCCGGCTCACGTTATAGACAACCTGTATGACGCCACCTCCTTGGTTACGGGCGGAGGGTGGGAATATCGGGCAAATCTGAAGTATTCTCATGGCAAACAGTCAGGCAAGAATGGGCGAGGAGTGGTATTCTGAGAGCTCAGGATCTAACCTGCGACTTTGCCCAGAAAACTTCGTAACTTGCAAATCTTGATGACTTCCTATTGCACCGGATGGTCCGGACTTGGCAGTCTTGAAACAATCTTCTCCACCACGGCGACTGCGTCGCGGGCCTCTTGAAATGAAACCGGAGGGGGAGTGCCGCTGATAATACTCTTCAAGAATTGTGATATGACGGCATCGTGTCCCAGCCTTAATCTTCCAAAAACCGACTTGACGCCGTTGGATGCAGATTGCTTCGTGTACGAGCCAATGATCCCAAGGCCCACCTTTGCAAGCGTCGAATATGAGAAGTCTCCTCTCTTCCAAGTCAAACACGTCATTGAATCCAGGTCGATTGTCATAGACCCCAGTTCTCCAATGACATCAATCCTCGCCTCCCAGGTATTCGTGTGGTAGATGGAAGCAGCAGTGCAGAACGTGTGTTTCCCAGCCATCGAGATGTAGTATTCATCAAAGGGAGTCCACTGAGTCCCGGTAATGTTCCTTGCCTTGACTTGGACATCGTCTACTGCCCCAATCAAGGCCAAAGCCATGTACGCAATATGCGGCCCTGTTTCGGCAATAATGCCCCCGGGAAGTTTGTGGACCCAATGATCTTTCTTGTCTAGGAATTCGGACTTCTTGGTTGTGAGCAGCATGTCAACACTTCTTACCTCGCCGATTTCCCCCGCTACGATTTTCTCTCTCGCAGCCAGGAAAGCAGGATGGAAGATTTGGTTGTGGATAGTGCAAATCTTCACACCGGAGGATTTTACCGCTGACTCGATTGCATCGCAATCCCTCACACTGGTCGCCAATGGCTTCTCAACCAGTACGTTGCATCCATGGCTGGCCGCGATGCCGACGAGCTTGGGGTGCGTTTGTGGAGGTGTGCAGATATCAACCAGGTTCAGGCCTTCCCTCGTTATCATGTCGCCGATATCCGAATACGAATTTTGAATGGAGAACTCTGACGCTGTGTCGCTGGCCAATTCTCCATTCATATCGCAGACAGCTACCACCTCCACCAGATCACGCCTTGAGATTAAAGCAGGCAGATGCCTATTTCTCGCAACTAGCCCGCATCCCACTACGCCCGCCTTCAATCTTGTCATTTGAAATCAATCAAGCCAATTCACGATATAGGCTGCCCTTTCTCGAGGGTCCCAGAGTTCCGACCATCGTAGACGTTGCCGTCGCCTCTCACGAGCTCGAGGATACTGTGGCCTACGCTCTCGATTGAATAATTTCGCTCGACGGATGAGCGACCTGCTCGCCCCATCATTTCTGCTATTGTGGGATTCTGTTTCAAGAAGCGAACCGCTTTTGCCAGAGCAGCGTAGTCCCCGGGCATAATCCTCACGCCAGACCCGGTTGTCTCGATGTACTGCGCGGCGTTGCCATTGGAGCAGCATATGATAGGTTTGCCCGCCGCTTGGTATTCGTATATCTTTGATGAGAAGCCCAGCTCTATATTCGGCAATCCGCTCAGGGGCAAGAGGAGGGCATCAGAAGCTAGCATTAGTCCCGCTGCCTGCTGCCTAGGAATGACATAGCCGTTAATGGTAACATTTGTCAAACCTAGCGCTGTCGTGCCTTTTTCGACCTTTGCCAGCACTTCTCCTGCCCCTTGTAACACAATCCGAACATCCTTTTCATCCTCGAGCAGCTTGGCCGCTTTCAGCACTTGTTGGAAGTCGTAAGCAGGCGAAAAAGCTCCTAGGTAAAGCACAACGAATTCGCCATCTTTACGGGCAAAAGTATTGGAGAGTGGAAACATGCTCAAATCGACTCCTCCTGGCACCGTGACAATCCGGTCCGCGGGGACTCCGTACTTCGATCTGAGGACAGACACGTATCCAGAGCTGATAGGAGCGATTTTGTCGGCCAGTGAGTAGGCGACCCGCGCGACAGACTCGGCAGCGCCTTGGCCGGGGCCGGACCGCAGCATACCCAAATCGTAGAGCGATTCAGGCCACAAATCGTCCACGTTGAGAATTAAAGGTGATGAAGACACCTTGCTGTAGATCTTGGCCGGGAACGCCGATAGAATCTGAGGGTTCGAGGCAAATACCGCATCTATGTCGCGAACTAGGGGAAGGGCGAACAAGGATGAGATGATAAAACTCAGAAACAGGACGAGCCTCTGCATCATTCCCTTGGATTCCAATCCGGGGACAAAGGTCCTGATGACGCGCACCTGACCCTCTTGATCTTGGACGAGAGGTTTCCACTTGTATCTCGTCGGAATCTTCCCTTCAGGGTAGTGGGGGAAAGCTGCCACCACCGTCACGCGTGCGCCGTTTGCGATCAACCCCTTTGCAACGTTCAGGGCCCTGGTGGCACTTCCACCCAAGTCGGGCGGATAGATCTGTGAAATGATGAGGACGTGAGGTCTAGAACTGAGCACTGGCAGCTATGTTCTCCCAGTTCGACTTGAACCAATGATTCACTTGATTGAGACCCTTCTGTATGTCCGTTCTAGGAATGTAGTCCACTGTTTTCCGCGCCTTCTCAATCGAGGCGCGCCTCCTCGTGGATTTGTCCCAGTCCCTCTTTGGCTTGAATTTGGTGTCAGACTTGTTGCCTGTTAGTTCGTTAATCCAGTGGGCCAAGTCTATCACCTTTGTCTCCGTCTCCGATGCTAGGTTGATGGCCTTTCCCAGGGCATCGTCGTATACTCCGAGCCTTAGAGTACCGTCGACTATGTCGTCGACAAAGGTGAAGTCTCTGGTCTCCTTGCCAGTTCCTGTGATGGGCAGCGGTAGATTGTTCATAGCCCAGTACATGAAATTTGGAATCACGTTCCTGTATCGACCAGGAATCTCACCAGGACCGTAGACGTTGAAGTAGCGAGCTATCGCAACGGGTAACTCATAATAGTTGTAGAAGTAGTTGCAGTATAGCTCTCCCAAGAGCTTGTTGATTTGATAAGGCGTGTCAAGGTGTAACGATACAAAATCTTCCCTGAGCGGTAGAGGGGCCTCATTTCCGTACACCGAACAACCCGAGGATGCAAAGACGAAACGCTCCACGCCGACCAGTCTCGCATACTCCAGCGCTCTGAGCGTCCCGAGCCCGTTCACCATTAGGTCCGTCTCCGGGTGGTCGACGCTGTTCTGGTTCGCGAAGTGCGCGGCCAGATGGAAGACGCAATCCGGCTTGAAGCCGAAAGCCCTCTTCATCATCTCTTCGTCAAGTATGCTGCCTTTGAGGAAGGTCACCTTCGGATCCTTAGGGATGTTCCACTCGTATGCGGCAGAGAGGTCGTCTAGGATGATCACCCTCTCTGGTCCCGCCTTGATGAGGGCCCTGGCTAGGTTCGTCCCTATGCAGCCGGCTCCTCCCGTGATCAGTACCGTCTTCTTGCGGTAGTGGTTCAGAACTTCACGGGAGCCCATCTTCTTCGTCATTACTCGGGGGGCAGCCTCCTGAACCATTCTATGGTCTTGGCAATCCCTTCCTCTGCGGGCACTCTCAGTTCAAAGCCAAGGTCCTTCTTCGCTCTGGTGGCGTCAGGGGTCTTGATCTTGGTAGTGAAGTGCTCCGACTCCATGTAACTGACTCTTGAATCGTCTTTGCCGAGTTGCTTGAGGATCAGGTCCGACACGGCCTTTATTTCGTATTGCACGTCACCGCCAAGGTTGTAGACCGCGCCCACCTTGAATCGTTCGGGTATGTCTGCCAAGGTCCTGCAGATGTCGCCCACGTACTCCAGAGTCCGCTTGTGCCCGCGGTAGACGGTGTACGGCAGGTCGTTCATCGCGTTGTGGATGAAGTTCGGGACGAACCCTCTGTACGGGGTGACGTGCTCCTCGGGGCCGTAGACGTTGAACAGCCTCACTCTGACTGTCTCCGTGCCGAACATCGCGGCCGAGTTCAGGACCTGCATCTCGTTGACCCACTTGCTCATGGCATAGTCGTTCATCTGTTTGATTTCCACTTTTTCCATCACGTCCTCGCTCATGACCCCTTCGTAATCCCCGTAGACCTCAGCGCTCCCGAAGAAGACCATCCTGAACCGCTTCTTCTCTTGCATCTTGAGTATGTTCTTGGTCCCGACCGCGTTCGTATCCCAGAGGTTCTCGTAGTAGTCCTCGCCGTTCCACCTTCCGTATTCCGCGGCCGCGTGGTAGACGTACTCGAAGTCGTGGCCATCAAGGATTCTTTCGACCTGCCTGAAGACCGACACGTCAGTTCTGACCGACTTTGGGTCGTTCGAGTGTCTCACGTCCGCGACCCAGACGTCGTGCCCTCTGCCCCTCAGCTCCCGCACGAGGTTGGTTCCTATGAAACCGAGCCCGCCGGTCACCAGGATTCTAGCCAAACCGCCGCCCATCTCCGATAACGTCCAGGATCCGAGCACTGGCGTGGCCGTCCCCGAAGGGATTCCTCCACCGTCTCTCCCTGCTCAGCATGATCATGGCCTTCTCCAGGATCGTCCCAGGGTCGCTCCCTGCCAGGACGTTCGAACCGACCCGCAGCGTTTCGGGCCGTTCGGTGTTGTCCCTCAGCGTCACGCAGGGGACCTTGAGAACGCAGGCTTCCTCCTGGACTCCGCCCGAGTCTGTGAACACCAGCCTGGCACCCATCAGAAGGCGCAGGAAAGAGAAGTAGTCTTGCGGATTCAGGAGCTTGAGACCCTTCCCAGGCCTGAAATGGCCTCTAGCTAAACCCCTCTTTGACCGCGGGTGGATGGGCCAGACAATCGTCAGTCCCGTCTTCTCGTGGACCATTTCCAAGCCCCTGAGAATCCTCTCCAGCCGCTCCTTTGCGTCTACGTTCTCCTGCCGATGAAGGGTCAGGAGAAGGTATCCCCCATCCTGCATTCCGTCTGGAAGGCGGGTCGCGCGCTTGGCAAGGTCGACGCACTCGGTGAGCGAATCGACTATCGTATTCCCTGTCACCCATACGCTCTTGGCCGGGATGCCTTCGGAGATCAGGTTGCTTCTTGCGGTTCGCGTCGGCGCGAACAGGTACTCAGACAGGTGGTCGGTCAGAATGCGATTCGTTTCTTCAGGCATCGTACTGTCGCGGCTCCTCAGGCCTGCCTCGACGTGCCCGACCGGAATGTTCAGCTTTCTCGCCGCGAGCCCGCCCGCCAGGACCGAGTTCGTGTCACCCTCCACGAGAACGACGCTCGGCCTTGTTCTGGCGAGGATTCTTTCGAGGGCAATTAGCATTCTACCGGTTTCTTCAGCGTGCGTCCCTGATCCGATATTCAGGTTGTAATCGGGCTCGCGGAGGCCCAGCTGTTCAAAGAAGACGTCGCTCATGCCCGGAGAATAGTGCTGACCAGTGTGTATTACTGAATAGGCCAGTCGGCGTGAGTCTGCTTCTTTCATTATCGGAGCCATCTTGATTATTTCAGGGCGGGTACCCACAATGAAGGAAAGGTTCGTTAGACGCTCCCTCCCGTCTATGCGATCATTCACTTAGCGGCCGGCGGCTGACAGTCGCATCACAAAGTCCACACTCATCATCCCTGCCTGAGCCTGAGGACCAGGTTGTTGATCGAGTACAGCATTACGGCCCCGAGAACAAGGATTAACCCCAAGATGAATGCCCCAAGAGCGATCATCGCCTGGGGAATGCTGAAGTAACGTTCGGCATTGTACAGCACAAAGACGTTCAGCGACACGCCCACACCGACCAGCAACGAGATGATGCCCGGGATGCCCAGGTACAGCAGGGGACTTCGTTCCGTCGCGACTCGCAGTATCGAGAGGATCACATACGCGCCGTGCTTCGCCGGGTGATAGGTCGAGGAGTCGTCCGCATAGGATACATCAATAGGCACCTCGGTCACCCGCAGTCCCTTCTGCGACGCGTCGATCAGTATCTGGGAGTCCACCCCTATCGCGTGCTCCTTCACCTCGATCCACTCAATGGCCGTCCTCGAATACGCCCTGAATCCGCTCTGGGTGTCGGTCAGGCTGTCGTGAGTCACCGCGTTCGTCAGACCGTTCAGCGCCCCGTCGCCCAGTCTCCGGTGGTTCGGAATGGGGTTCTCCTTCAGAAAGCGCGACCCGTTCACCACGTCGGCGCTGCCGTCGAGGACCGGCTTCGCGAGTAGCGGAATCTGCCTCGGGTCGTTCTGCCCGTCGCCGTCCATTGTGATTACGACGTTCGCCCCGATCTCCTTGGCCTTGCGGAACAGGTCCTTGATGGCGACCCCCTTGCCCAGGTTGGTCTGGTGGCGGATCACGACCGCGCCGAGCCTTTCGGCGATCTCGCCAGTCATGTCGGTGGACCCGTCGTCGCAGACGAAGACGTTGGAAGTGTGCCTCTGGGCCTCCACGACGACTCTCGCGATGTTCTTCTCCTCGTTATAGGCCGGGATGGCTACGACCATCGTGGCACTACCTGCTTGCACATGCTGACCCTCCTGGATCACGGGCGGAAGTCCTTCCTGACGGGAGACCAGACGTTCATCTTGAGGCGCAGGTGACAATGGAGGGACCGTGCTCCGCGAAGTACTTGAAGTGTGGGGCCGCGTAGGCGAAGACGACCGGGACGGTCAGCAGCGGGATGACTATCGCGAGGACGGCCAGCAGCCTGACCTGAGAGGACCGCTGAAGCCTCGGGATGTGGTCGACGAGCCAGATCATCCCGAACGACGAGACCAGCGGCAGAGGGAAGAGAAGGAGCGCCCTGTCGGAGTCTGAGATTGGAAACTGACTGACGTATCCCAGGACCCCGATCGCCACGGCCAGTGCGGACCAGGAGAGCAGGAGCCTCGTCAGGTAGCTGTCAGAGGCTGACCTGTATTGCCACGCTAAGACCCCAAGCCCCAGCACAGCCAGCCCCGCGAAGACTCCGAAGACCTCCAGCCAGTAGGGGGGGAAGACGCAGTACTGGCCGCCGACGCCGCCGGCCACTCCGTGCAGGTACGCGTACGTGAACGGGGAGGCAACCAACGCGCCCGCCAAGATCATGAACGAACTCCACCGCCACGAGCTTAGAGCGGTCCGCCGTCCGAGAAGGATGAAGGCCACGGCCCACGCAAGGATGAAGAAGTCCGTCGTTTCAATATGGGCAGCCCCAGCAAGCACCACGAGCGACAGGAACGCCCCAATGACCGGCGCCGAGGCCGAACGCCTCCGCGAGACTTTGATCAGCAGCACAGTCGCAAGGATGAGGAGTGGAAACGCGAACAGGTTCGCGTGGAAGTCGGCGCCCATCCTGTAGACGGCAAACCACCCGCTCGAGAACGCGACCGACATCGTCGCGACCCTCCAGTCCCTCGATTCCAGCGCCAAGATCCCCGTGGCCACCACAGTTGCGCACGCAAGGATCGCGGGCATGACCACCTCCACGGCGTCGGCAGAAGCTCCCAGGTAGACCGGAATGCTGGCCACGATCGGATAGAGGAACTCCACGTAGTGCTGGGACGCGGCGAACTGGAGAGGCCCCGAGGTCACGACCTGACTGATGTAGCCGACGTAGTAGTACGAGTCGTAGCCGAGCGGGATCCAGTTTTGCCCCTGGGTGAAATTCGCGTACCAGAAGAGACTCGCGACAGTCCCCACGCCCACGGCCAGCGAGAAGAGCCAGACGCGCCTGAACCCCCTGTCTCCGGGGTCGAGGACCCCTGGCGGATCAGCGGACAATGGCGGTTCCGATTCGCTCAAGTGAGAAGGCTGTTACCGCGGCTAGCAGGGGAATCGCTCGCAGGGTTACGGGTACACTGTGGTTGTGTTTACGTTGCCAGGCGCGACCACGATGAGGTAGATTATGAGCGCACCGATGGCGACGACTATCAGGAGGACGAGGGATGCTATCAAGGTAGAGAGGGCGCGTTTCCTAGAGATGACAGGGAACTTCCCTTCAAGTGCCAGGAGGAGGGAGCTGAACAGCGCTGAGAAGTAGATTGGCAGGACTTTCATCTTACAACTGATGATTGGTCTCAACTCGTTATTTAAGTCTGATAGACTCAGCACTAGGATTACCTCCCAAGAAGACCGACGAGTCCAAGGAACCTGCATTCTGGGTTCACTTCAGCGTCACCGCCAAGAATCTGATGTATGCCCGGTCGTCCCTCCATTCGCGGGCGCGCTCGTTCCCCCAGGACACAGCCGCTTCCGAGAAGCTCCGGGCGAGGCGCGTCCCCTTCATTATTGCGGCGTAGCCCCCCTCGCAGGAATCCCTGAGGTTCTTCAGGACCGAAACCAAGGCCTTCAGGAGGTCGTAGCTCTGGAACTTCACGTCCAGCCTCAGAGCCAGGCCGTACATCGCCCTCTCCCTCCTACAGAGCCTGAACCAGGTTCCCGCCCTCTTGGCTCGAGTCATCTGATTCCAAAAGAACCTCTTTACTCCGAGGTCGCTGGCATTGTCTGAACGGTCGACCCTGGCGAGAGAAAGGTCAACCCTCTGAGAACCGTAGGATCGGTCGGCAGAAGCCGGCCTCCCCAGGGAGTTCATCGCTGAAGCGGGGTTCTTTCGCTATTTAGATGTGCCAAGATCCTATTTCTTTCCCGGACTCGCGACTAGGGTCTTCTGCCTCTCAAAACCCAGGCGGCTAGCGCAGCTACTGCAAGAATAACAATTGTGGTGGCGCCCAGAGCCACGTAAGCGTAGGTAGAGGCGGTAGTGGTCGAGACGCTGGTGGTCGTCGTCGTCACCGTTGTCGTAGTCGACTGGGTAGTGGTCTCTGTCTGAGTCGTGGATCGAGTGACGGTCGTGGACTGGGTGATGGTCATGGTGACGCCAGCGCTCGCAAAGCTGGCCTGACTCCCAAGTATCGGGGGGAAGGTCGTGTAGGGAAAGGTGCCCGCCTGGGTCAGTGGCGGAACGAAGGGAATCCCGAACGTCGACAGGAACGAACCGTTCTCGTCCGTCACCGCAGTGCCAAGGCTCGCACTTCCCAGGTAGACCGGGACCGACGAATGTGACGGGTACGACCTGCCTTCGACCTGGACGCTGGTCCCTGGGCCCCCGGAAGTGGGTGTGGCCCTGATTCCTTCCAGAGTGGTGAAGACGCCCGCAACGCTAGAGGGCGAAGTGGTGAAGGTGAACTGGGTGCCGTTGGGCTCGGGGGTGAGGAAACTGCTCACGTCGAGAGTCCAGATTCCCCCCCTGTCCGCAGTCGCCGTCTTTATGTTTGCACCATTCACCGCGACGTTGACCTCTTGGTTAGCGGGGAAGAAGCCTCCGGCCAGTTCGACCGGGATGAATCCCTCAGTGCCCTGCGCCGGGCAGACTGCGAGGGTTGCGCCCCCTGGTGTGCCTGTTCTGAACGCACCGAAGACCACTTCTCCTGAATCAATGCTTCCGTTGATCAGTTTCTCTTCCACTTGGACGTCGTAGACGCAGGGAGAGTTGTATGTGTGGGTCGGGGCGGGGCTGGAGCTGTTGGTGCCGTCACCGAACTGCCAGAAGAAGGTCGACCCTGACGCACTATCGTTGACTGCGAAATCTATCGTTGTTGGAAACGAGGCGCGGAGATCAAAGTCGCCCACGGTGCCACTCTTAGAAACGGTGAGTTTGAGTTCGAGGGTTATCGCGTTCGTCGCAGGTACGAACAGCCCAGCACCGAGGATCACACACATCAGAATGACTCCGGTCAGGGTCTCGAATCGCTTCAGATGAAACAGCAATCAGAGAGAAGGACCATGTGATTCTTTTAACGATTTCCAGTTTGGCCATTTCGCCCCCGATATTCCTTCCCGCCTACAAAGCGCGCGCGCGTATTGGTGTCCAGAATTGGAACCAGATTCAGATTCGAATCGGCCCGGACCCGCACGGTTTACTGTCAAATCCAGGCCCAAACAACTTCCCCAGCGTGGCGCCCCACCAACGATCTGATTCAGGCAGGCGCCCCAGCAAAGGAGAATTGCGCGCTAGACCAGGGCTTGTCTGTCGATTCGGAGGCCGCGTCTGGCAAACAGGTACGACACCACGACGACAACTGTGACCAGAAGAGCGAAGCCGGTCTGAAGTGGGAACTCGGGAATACCCGTACTGGTTCCTGAGCTGGAGGCCGACGTGCTCGAAGATGACAAAGAGACAGAGGCGGAGCTGGACGTCGCAGTGGTAGTGTGAGTCTGTGCCAGTACGATCACGGTGCCTGTCATGAATGTGTGAATCGAGCAGTGATAGCCGTAGGTCCCAGTCTGATTGAAGGTGTGGGTGTAAGTGTCACCTTGGGCCAAGGCCCCGCTTCCGAAAAGCGAGGTGTCAGAAGTGACCGTGTGGGAGACTGCCTGGTTGTTGGTCCATGTCACCGTGTTGTTCACCCCTATGACCACCGTGATGGTAGCCGGATGGAACGCGTAGTTGGAAATCGATACGGCTGCACTTCCCGTGGCATGGCTGGGTGTAACAGAAGACGTCAGCGCCAGTGTCATAAGCACAGTCGCAAGACTCAGAGAAGCCAGACGCTTTCTCCTGGTCAGGTGAGACCTTGCTCCCACGCATCTTTTTCTCGGTTTCACAACTCTTAAGGATATTGGGATCAAGAGTTTCTCCCTTGCGTTCTCCAACGCGGTTACGTTTCGGCCGCGATTGCCGGAGCTCAGGACTCCGAGCAGGGTGTAGGTTCTGGCCCACGATCATCGACTTGGATTCCTGAACTTTGACGGGTCCAGGTGTCGAGGGAGCAACTGATTCAAGAAGAATGAAACTCATGAACATGGTTCTGTCGGTCGTTCTACTGGTCTCGGCGGCTGTGGGATGCTATGTCCTCGCAACCGGTTCGGCTCTCTGGTCCGTGGCACCGACACACGCATACGGGCTCGTGGGATTCACGGTAATCGACCTGGCCCTGATAATCGGCCAATGGAGAAAGCCGAGTACAGCAATCATCATCACGGTCCTGCTCGGTCTGGTACAGTTGGGACTAATGAGCGGTGATGTGCTCTTCGGGGCATCAACACTCCCCTCAAACTTCACCACCACCGCAGCCTTCTCGAGGTATCTCCTTGGTGATGCGGCCTTCGTGATCCTGCTTGGGGTCCAGGTCGTCCTCATCGTCGTCGGGATTGCGGCCTTCGTGATGTCGCACAGGGCTCCAGCCACGACGAGGTAGGCCATGGGAGAGAGCCAGACAATCTACTCTGCCTGCTTCAGCAGCATCATTCCCTGCCACCAAGGTTCAGTCCTTTGGAATAAACGGCCCCGTGGGACCCACATGGTTTGCCGTCAAATCCAGACCCAAACTACTTGCCCAGCGTGGCGCCCCTTCACGGACCCGACGGGTCAAATGCCCCGGGGGGGCTTTCCGGTCAGATGGTCCAATGCCCCTAGTCTTGGAATTGCGATTCAGCCGCTTATTCGTTTGGCTCGAGTCTCGCCGTACAGTCTGTACTCCTCTCCTGCCTTTGCGGTGTAGAGACCGTGCCCGATCTCATCTTCGCCGTACCTCCGGATGAAACTCTTCCAGCGGGAACCAGCGAACCCCTCAGGCTCGACATCGAACTTGACGATCTGGAAGACCAACGTGTTCTCGTCTTCCCAGTCTCCCTCGCCGTTCTCTATGAAGCCATAGGACCAGATCCTCTTCCAGATGTACTTCTTCATCCTAGAATCATAGGTGATGAACCCGATGCCGCTGTTGAGCAGAGCCCCATCCTTTCTCGTCTCCCCTCTAAGCTGGAGAAAGCGGTCGTCCAGCTCCTTCGTGCATTCCAGTGTCGACACGAGGGTTCCTTTCTCGCCGAACTGGTCAGTGGAGCGCCCTTCCCATCGACCGAGCAAGAAGTCCAGCCTACGGAACTCCGACATGCGAACTCGGACCGATATTCGCGTCTGCTCTATATGAACTGGACGCTGCGGGAGATGTGGTACAGTGCCCCTCCTCACCTCGCTTCAGGTTCGGGCCCGGTGGGGCCCGCGCCCAAGCAGGTTCTGAAAGTGGATTCCGTCGTGGGACAATTTGACCTTGCTCCAGTCCAAGACTCTTCAGAACACACCGTAGTCAACTGGTAGGCGCGCGATAGGGAGAACGCAACGACACCTTCGGACCCCGCTTCAAGAACCAGATTCCAAGCAACAACTCGAACACGAAGACCGTCAAGCCAGTGACGAGGGATACGGGGAGGACTAGGAGGGGAATGAACAGTAATAGTCCGATAAACCCAATGTAGAAGGTTGTGCCGTTGAAGCTCCACAGCCTCCCGTGGGGGTCCTGTCCAGCCGCGGCCACCGACATTCCAATGCTGCAGCCAATCAGGTCCGAGGAAACGATTGCGAGCATGCTCACCAGAAAGACGAAGTAGTCGTGAGAATACGTTGGCCAGATCAGCAGCGCTCGGAACGACTCGGAAGCCTGCAGCATAAGCATCAGTGCCGTAAAAGAAAAGCCGGCAAGCAGGCCCACGACGACGAGGAGCTGCTCATGGGGGACACTCTTTTCAGTCGTTTCGCTCATGAATCCCGGTCCCGTGAGTTCATCCGACGATAAAACAGTTTGTTGACCTTTGAAGCGGGCCGGATGCGACTCGCCCCCAAAACGGGTCTGGAAAGTGGATTCCAGCCCTGACTGATTCGCCGGCGCGCGTCACCGGGCAGTCAGACCGCGATTGCCCGACTTGCGTTTGGCAAGCCTTCGACTCTCTTTAGGACCCTGAGCGCGCGAAGCGTTATCATTTTGCTGGGTTTGCCCACCTCCTCCAAACCCCATGGGATGGAAGGGAAGGGCTCGTAGGGAGGAGAGGAACTGTATTCATCCTTTGGAAGATCTGCCGGGAGGTCAGGATGTATGGCATCGAGCACCCACCTTCCGTCAGGTTTCCTCCTCTTGAGAAGTAACTCGAGAGCGTATTTCATCCGGGGGTCCGTTCCATACCCAAGCGAAGCAAGGGCTTCGAGGCCCACGAGCATGTCGTAGTAGTAATGAATCGGATAGTGAAGCCTAAACCACGGAGCGTACCTGCGAGCGCCCTCTCGGTAGAGCTTTCGCTCGAGGTAGAACTCCGCGCCGCGTTCGGTACTTTTTTTGATTCCCCGATTCCAGCGATCTCTCGGCAGGACAGCAAAAACGCTCAACGGTTCCCAGCAATCCAAAGTGCCCTTGGGAGAACCGAAGCAATGCCATCCGCCGTCCTCCTTTTGCTCGGAGACAATCCAATCAAGAGCCCGGCTTATTCGATGGTCTTCGTCGAATCCAGCTGAGATGAAGGCCCTGGTGATATTCGATGTTGTGCAGAGATGGAAGTCCTCCTCTCGCTTCAGGTATCGCTCGCTAAGTAGTTGGCAGGACTTCATGACCTGCGTGTTCTTCGCAGTCAAGCCAAGATCAATCAGAACCAGGAACTTCCACAACGTTGCCACGTACTTCGGCCTGTTTAGAAGCACGTAGTTGTGCCAGTAGCCTTGATATCTCAGAGCGTTGCCTTCGCGGATTCCCGGGAGTTGCTTCCTGAGTATCTCCGCTGCCCAACCGGCTTTGGGTATTCTGGAGTGAGCTTCCTGGACATCTTCGCGTTCTGAATCCGCGTCGAGTATGTCAACCAACGTCTGGTAGCGAACAGCCGGCTGACTTCTCTCGAGCAGCCACTCGATAACGTCCTTCACGCTCGTCGGGAACGATGGAGAGATCCCGAATTTAAGCGTGGATTCTGAGTGTGCCCGCCGGGATTCCAGGTTTGCAGCCACCCGCACGAACAGTGAGAATCCAGCTAATCCAGACAAACAGAGATTTTTCTGAGCTTATCATGAATGGGCCGGGGCGGATTCGATCAGTTTACTGTCAAGTCCAGACCCAAACTACTTCCCCAGCGTGGCGCCCTGGCCGCGCGCTGAGGCCGAGGACGTGTTCAGGGCCACGGCGGCGCGAATAAGAGCTTTCAGAGCCTTCTCGTTGACCTTGTCGCCTTCGCGGAAGTCGATGGCACGCCTCGCTCTACCCTCGAGACTAGAATTGAAGAGACCGGAGGGGTCATCCAACGAGGCGCCCCTGGAGAAGGTCATCTTTACGACATTCTTGTAGGTCTCGCCGGTGCAGATCAATCCGTCGTGGGACCACACAGGTGTCCCCCTCCACTTCCACTCCTCTACGACTTTAGGGTCGGCTTGCTTGACCAAAGCGCGGAGGCGGGAAAGCATCTCTCCGCGCCAGTCGCCTAGCTCCTGGATTCTCGCGTCTATCAGTCGAGATGCAGATTCGACTCTCTGGGAACCACTCTTCTTCATCGCCTCGCTGAGCGTCCTTTGGCTGTATTTCCGTCTTAGCGCGCGCGCTCAACTCTCGGGAGTGCCGCGATTCATTCCATACTTCAGTTTCGCGGCCAACAGCAGAATCAGAAGGACGTCATTTACGCCGTTCCAAACTGCTAAGGATATCGACCCTATGAATAGGCCGTAGACCAGCCAGAGCGTCGTTCCAGTTAGATACAACAGGTTGAATGACAGGCTTATCTCTTGGGCGCTCTTGAGTCTCCAGACACGCAGAATCTGAGGAACCAGTCCAATCGCCAGGCAGAGTCCTGCCGCGAAACCGATTATCTCGATCTGCAACATTTTCCTGTCGGAAAAAATTCCCCTCCAAAAACCTTGGGGTTGCTGAACGGGCCCGGTGGGGCCCTCCCCAAGCAGGTCCGGAAAGTGGATTCCAGCGGAAGGATTGCTCTACTCTAACCCTAGCCTCTTGAGGAGGTCAAGGTACCTGGGGTCGGTGCGGACGCCATCCAGATCGGGCTCGAGCTTGATGAATATAGGACCCTCGTTTCTAGAATATGACCGCTCCAGCCATTCGAACCCCTTGTCCTTATCTCCAAGGTAGAAGTGGAGCAAGGCAATCGCGTACGCATTTGCCATACCAGGCTCCTGATAGTGGGCCTCAAGCTCTGGCAGGAGTCTTCCGACAGTCTGCTTGTCATCCTCGTAGTACGCGACATATGTGTCAGCCAGCATCCTCGCAAGGGGAAATGAATCACGCAGGAGTTCCACGAAGGCATCGGCTTCACGCCTCATGTCGTCAAACATTCTCATTTTTCCGTAGGTGTTTGCCAAGTCCCCGTGAGCACTCTTCATCCCAAGCTCAAGGGACCTGCTGTACGGCGCAATCGCCTTGCTGTACTCTCTCTTCCAGAAGTAGTACGTTCCATAATTGTCATTGATGATCGGCGACAGCGGGTCTAGCTCAAGGGCTTTCTCTATTTGCTCTAGGGCTTCATCCCACCTTAACCGAGGGCCTAAAACGTGCACGAACCATTGGTGAGCAGTAGCATAGCTCGGCTTCAGCTCGATGGCCTTTCTGAACTCTTCTTCGGATTGCTGGAGATGGCATTCGTTCAACAGAACCATCCCTCTTGTCGCGTGCGCCTCGGCCAACCCGGGGTCTAGCTCTAACGCTCTTGCCACCATTGTCTTGGTCTTCTCTAAATTGACATCGGGGTCGATTCCCCAGTCATTGCGAAGCATTATGCAGCAGTCTGCCAGTCCAGCGTACCCTAGGGCGAAGCGTGGGTCTTCGTGAATTGCCAGATCAAAGTACTCGGCGGCCTTCTTGAGGTCATCAAGTCCTCTCTTGTTCCAGAGTTGCCTGCCCTTCAGGTAGAGTGTGTAGGCCGCGGTGCTGTCAGTGGGCTTCTTCTCTATTCGTTCTATCTCCGGGGACAGGATCCTGACGCGGAGGGCATCTGCTACCTGCTTGGCGACATCGCTCTGAACTTCAAAGATATCATCGAGATTCCTGTCGTAATTCTGGGCCCACAGATGCTTGTCCCTTGCCACCTCGATTAATTGGGTCGTCACGCGAATCCTGTTTCCTGCCTTCCTGAGGCTGCCCTCCAAGACAGAGCCGACTTTGAGCTCTCTTCCGATTTCTTCGACCTTCTTAGTAGTATCTTTGTAGCCCATCACTGAAGTTCTGGAGATTACGTCGAGGCCGCTGATTCCAGAGACAGTAGAGATGATCTCCTCTGTCATGCCTTCTGCGAAGTATTCATCGTTGGGGTCGGGGCTCATGTTTCTGAAGGGGAGGATCGCGATTCTGTTAGTCGCATAAGTGGGCGTCTCAGCCGCAGTCGACTGCTCCCACGGCATGACAACCCTGAAGACTCCCATCGGCTCTCCGACATTCTTCAGTTCTCTCCTGCCAAGGCTAGTGAACGGGAACTCGAACACATTCTTGATGTGGGCGTAGGTCTGCTCGCTGACACAGATGCCTCCGGGCATTGCTAGTGGTTCTATCCTTGAGGCCACATTTACTGCGTCTCCGTAGACATCACCTTGGCTGTGAATGACATCACCAACATGTACGCCTATTCGGAGCTGAACCTGCTTCTCAGTTAGGCGACCGTTGTTCATCTCGTGCATGGACTGCTGAATGTCGAAGGCACATCTGACGGCTTCAAGGGCGCTTGCGAATTCCACGAGGAAGGCGTCTCCGATGGTCTTCACCTCTTTACCGTTGTGTCTTGGGAAGAAGGGCCTGACTAGGCTCTTGTGCTCCTCCAGCAACTGCATCGCGAGAGCTTCGTTCTTCTGAGTAAGAGAGGTATAACCCACGATATCCGTGAACATTATCGCCGCGAGTCTCCGCTCGCTCTGAGACAAGGTTTCCTTCAGTCAAAATGGAGTCGTATGTTAAAGCCGTTGTGGGGCTACTGAACGGGCCCGGTGGGGTTAGCGTCTACGTAGGTTCTTTCCCGCTATGCTTAGAGTAGACAGGCTAGCAGGTTGCATCCTTCCGGGCAAGTGGGGGTTTTGCTCCCTGGCGAGAGCATCAAAGGATCTCCATCTAAGCTAACGACTGGCACTCAGTGCAGGCCCGCGATGGAGAATCCAAATGCGTAGCCGCCCTTGCAGTAGGCGTCCACAGGCGCAATGCAGACAAGGGCTTCGTAAGTCCCCGGCGACGCATCCAGGCCTACTTCTACCACCACGAGTGCATTGGCTGGCGGAGTCATTGGGCTCATAGCCGACACTGAAATCCCACAGTCTGGTCCGCAAGGTTCGTCGAGACCTGATAAGACTCGCCAAACTTGTGGGGTAAGCTGCAGAGGAACCGGGGCAGGGGCATAGGGCTCGGTCACGGCGAAGATGACGGTGTAATTCCTCCCTCGAGATGCGTTGAAAATGTAGTAGTAAGTCCAGCCACCCGATTCGTTCTCAAGGACCACGTTCGGAGTCCATTTGGGCACGCAGCTCGGCGACGGGGGCCCAAATCCTCGTGTGCAAATGTCGTAGGTTGTGCCGTAGGTCTGTGTGGAAGATTGCTGAGAAGGTCCGATGCCAACCAGCGACACTCCTACCGACAGAACTGTCACCACTAGAATCAGTCCGAAGATAGCCTCGTGGCCCAGGCCTCTCATCTAGTCCCCCTCTGCAGGTATTACTCGCAGTGCCTTACGGATATCGAATCTCGTCGCGGGTGATTTCAGAATCCGCCCCTTGAACCTATTCAGGGACGGGCCCGGTGGGGCCCGCCCTGTGCACTCAGTCGAAAACATGACCCAATAGCATGGCGTGCGCTGATTGGCGTGCAGAAGCAGAAGCTAATCCAATCAGATTGTCCTCTCGAATGTCAAGAAGTCGGCGCCTCTCGCGAAACCGAGTTTCTTGTTGACTGCGAGCATGGGGGCATTCTCAGAATCGTTGTGCGTCCTGATGTATCGAAAGCCTTTGTTCTTCGCATACATCGCAACATGAACCTTCACAGCCTGAGCGATACCTCTCCCCCTCCATGCGGGGTTCACCACAGTGAATCCTTGGTCGAGCATGGCGCTCGCTCCTGATTCGAGGAGGCTGCTCGCACCGACGAAGTCACCTCTCTCCTTGGCCACGAAGGAACCATCCCACACCATGATAGGGCTGTTCAGAATGATGATTTCGTAGTCGTGGAAGTCCATGGGTGATTCTACCAACACGCTCGGGACATCTGCCGACCCACTGTCGTCGAGGTCCTTCAGCTTCCTTGCGCTGGATGGGTCCTCGTGCATCGCCGAGGAGAAGCTGGAGATGGCAAGGCCTTCAGCCTTGAGCCTATCGAGTGCGGCGGAAAATGGTGCGGGGTCGAACTTCTCGAGGTCAAGCCTCGATTCAATCATCTTCCTTTTCTGGACGAACCCACGCTTCTGAAGAAACTCGATGGCGGATGATGATGTCGAAAGGACGAGAGGCCAGACGGTTTCGGCCCCGAGACCTACGAGTTCTTTCATGATCTGATTGTAGAGCGTCCCGCCGATGCCCCGTCGTTGCCACTCTGGGCTGACCTCGATGTTGATGGCGAATTTCCGCCGGTGATAGGCGAAAAAGAGGTGTTTGTACTCCCCGAAACCGACTACCCCGCCCGAACCAACTTCGGCAACAAGGCGCTTCATCCTGTAGCGGGTGCGACCATAGCAGGAGTCCTCGTATTCGTCTCTCTTTCGAAAGAAGAGGTGGTTCGGGAAGAGCGAGTCGTGAATCAGCGCGACGGAAGGGTAGTCCGAAGGCTCGAACTCCCTGATTCCCATCGCTACCATCCCCGGGGACGGGATTCGAACTCCCAATTTAAGCGACCGCAGTCATCGCCGAGGGTAACGACACGGAGGGAGGTCAGTGGAACCAGGTAGGCCGTCTATACAGGCCAGACGTGGTCCACCCCCCAAGTTCTCCTGTGACCTCACTTGGCGATGGCGTCGAACAGGGCGATGTTCTCTCCCCGCCAAAAGGTGGAACCTGGGCTTCTCGTGAAGATGTAGACTACCTCGTCACTAAACGAGAAGTGCATTGGTCCGTCCACCCCTCTGGAATCCTTCAGCCGCCTGAAGTCCTTGTCAAAGCCCACGCGCAGATTGCGAATCTCTGATTTCGGAATCTCTGTCCTGTTGCCGCCCTCGACCAGTGCCGCTGCCTCCTCGCCCACCTCGATGTAGCCCTCGTGCTTGTGCAACGGCCTCCCCAACGGTTGACTCGTATGGGCGTCCCACTCTGCCGAGAACCCTGCTCTCTTGACCTCCTCCCTGAATATCCACAATGCTTCGAATCGCAGAGTTCCAGAAGCAGGCTCGCCAGAAGCAACCATGTGGGGAGTTTGTGTTCCTG
>Ga0208038_1000205_pt1 | contig 57474 bp, 61 predicted proteins | sample June2015DPH_16_1_FD_184714 | JGI IMG/M metagenome (GOLD analysis project Ga0208038, IMG submission 184714) | Peatland microbial communities from SPRUCE experiment site at the Marcell Experimental Forest, Minnesota, USA - June2015DPH_16_100... | ecosystem: Environmental > Terrestrial > Soil >...
TAAGGACCAGTGACGTCACCGGCCTGCTTGGTCTCATTCAGTTGTGAAAAGCTATGCATCAAAGTTTATGTCACGGAAAGGCGAAATTATGTAGCCTGAGCAAAAAGATTTTCAATACCTTTCTCGTCTGCCTCCTCGGTAGTCGCCAACCTATCTGCATGAACCGAATGCCAATTGCCACAAACAGAACAATCTACAGCGCCGCTTCTATCTCCCTTGCGATAAGTAATCAAAATATCTTTTGTCGAGCAATTATAACAACGACCGACCATATGATAGACATCTTCTGTGCGGTCTTTACACGCCTGGCAATCGCATCGGGCATCAATTGATATCATTAGGAACCGTCCCATTCAACCTCTGACCCGCCATCGGCGCGTTGCACAAAGAGATGATCAATCAGCATCCAGTCGAAAGCTACGTTTCTTGGAGTGGGGTCGGATGCTCCCTTCATAGCCTCGATTACGTCCTCGGGAGTTGGATTATCTGGCGCATCCCCGTCTGGCCATATATCTTTTATGGTTAGCTCGATTTCGGGAAACGCAACGATGAACGTAGTCTTGTCTGTGTTAGCCTCACTCGTATCATTAGGTGCCTCTTGCCCCGAGATGTTTGCGTAAAGTTCCTCTAATTGGCCTGGACCAAACTCATCGAGATTCTCTGTATCCAGCTTAACTTTGAAGGCGGGAACCAACGTCTCGTTCACGAGCTTATCAATCGCGGTTGCCAAATAATACACGGCGCTTGATACGGCGGGTTGCGTAGTAGGGATTGCATGGCGAGCTTTAGCGACAATGTCTCTGATTTCGCTCGCAGTATCTGTTGTGGGGTCGATGATTGCCATGGCTCTAGTATAGCACAGCTACTTCGCCGACTTCTGAGAGGCGTAACGTACAGTGACGCCATCCTCAGCAGCGAGCCTCTCTAGGACATCTTCGTCAACGAAACAATGCTGTCCAAGCGCACTAACCTCTCCATAGAACGGTATTATCGAGCAGCGACCATCATTGTTAGCCATGACTGGAATACGGATAGGCCCGACACGGATTTCATCGCCGCGTCGAATCATGAAAGAGCCTGAGTTTGATTGAAAGGCGGATTTTCTTTAAGGCTCATCGACTTGACCCCCGACGCAACAAGGGTACGAATCACAGCCTCTAAATCGGGTTGATCTACTTTTAGTTCAACACCGATATTACTCGGATGAGTCTTAAACGTAACTGCCCATAGGGGAATTATAAATACACTCATTTGAGCTTCACCACCTTCCTGGTTGCTATATCCTCACGTGTATTACGGTCGGCGGTTGCCTTCTCCTGCGCTTGTTCAATAGCCTTGGCTTCGGACTCAGCGGAGCCCTTTCCAACTTGCATGTTAGACCCCCAACGCTTACCCGAACGAATCGAAACATAGACGGAGTAGTTCCAGCGTCCGTTCTCAAGCTCGAAAAGCCCGACCTCATAACGGAGATTGTTTAGTGACCCCATGTACAACCATCCTTACCACGGGGATGATTGATTGGCTGGCACTCGGCTAGAGGCCGACCTGGCGGAAGACGATGATACGCTGGGTGTCGGTCATCGTGCTCGCGAATCTTATCAGTCTTCTGCTTAGGCGCTGCCGTAGGCTGGGTCATGCCCCTAGCATAGCACGTATCGCTAGACTCCGCAAGCTCCCCCCACACACGCCTCGTCTCGCGAGTCCTCAAACGTGAGCCCAGCCTTGCCAATCGCCTGCTTATAATCTACTGCTTCTAATGGCTGCCCGCTACGACTTCCGTTTGGATACGCTGTAACGCCACGTAGACGAGGAAGATACTTCATCAAGGTGTCTCCGAAGTCCTTGACCTCCGCCTCATCCACGATAGGATACGGCAGATTCAGAGTTGAACTTATTCCGTGATCTACATAGTCCTGGAGGTCAGCCTGAAACTTGATGCGACGCTCAATATTATACGCAAGCGAATAAGCATCCTCGATGTCATCAGGTGCGACTCCCATCTCTTCTATCAAATGATACGCCGTCGGGTCTATCACGTACTGATACTTCCAAAGCCTATCCATGTCAAGGAAGCGTCGCTTATATGCCACACAAAAGATCGGCTCTGCTGATGTCGTAGTCTCTGCGACGATGCCAATAGTTCCATTAGGCGCGATAGCTCTTGTCTTTACTGGGCGACTTAGATTGTGTTGATCTGCCCACTTGGATGCAATCTCCGTGGATTTCTCGTACTCGGCAAGCCACTCACGAAGCTCAGGAACCATCTCGTATCGGTACCCACGCACGAGAAGCCACTCATGTAGACCCATAAGCCCTAGACCAAGACGACGGTTCTTCTCGCGCGTACCAATGATCTCTGAATGAGGTACGTCAGAGTAAACAGTGCCCGCCAAAAGCAATAACGTAGCAAGGCGAATAATCTCCTTGAACTCATCCAACGTTTTGACGCGAGCCAAGTTGATAGAACCAAGATTGCAGACATCCGAATCATCCGAGCTACATAACTCTGTGCAAGCGTTTCGCAAGTTCTCTCCCTCGTTCTCACCAGCATCAATAGAAAATCCAGGCTCTCCATTCTTGACCATATTAGCTGTCGTCTCCCAGTACACACGATGAGCTAGCTCGTGTTGTGGATGATCATCGTTCTTATATGCCTCAAAGAATTCTGTGTCGAGGATAACCGATATGTTGGTCATGTCCATCTCGGCATGAGCATGTTGGTCTACCGCCTTAGCAGCGCGTACCTCGTCTGACCAATCCTTGCAATGAATCCAGTCAAACACGTCAGGATGATTCCAATGAAGTCCTCCCCAGATTGCGCTATTATGAACCAACATACCCTCAGCTACAAACTCATTTCTTCCTTCTACTTCGATGTCGTAAGTATCAATCACGCGACCAGCTTGTATACCCTTGACCTTTACAGGAGTATAAGATTGCTCTCCATTATAATCTTCGAATCTCTGCATAGCAATATCGGCATCGTAATTTTTCATTCCTAGACCGTGGTGAATCTTCTCTTCTTTGCCCATCCCGGCTGAAATAGCATATGAGAATTGTGGGGTACTTTGAAGTACAACCTCCTTATGAGCCACCCCGCTCATAAGAAACGCAAACCTTTCTACGTGACGCTTATCGGTAACGTTGAGATGATAAAGAGATTGCCAATTATCCTTGGCCGGTCGGACCATCTTTAGTCTGGTGGCTAATCCCAAAGACGCACAAAGAGCCTGTACTTGACGTAGATACGTGGGATAAACTGAAGCGGCTATACAAACGGGGCGACTTGATACCGAACCATCTGCATCAAAAAGGCCAGCTACATAAGCAGCCCGAATAGAAATAGTTCCCTGCAAAATAAAATCAGGGATCTCAATTGATTCGTTAGGCTTCTTTATCTGTGATAAATAGTTGGCTAATTGCCACGACTTTGTACCGATATCCCAACATTTTCCATCTCCCTCGCGACGCATTACGTTGGTTCCAAAACGCGACAATTGGCGTTCTGCTTCATCAGCTACGTCCGGTAAATCATGTGCCGCTGCTATTGAAACAGAACCACCGTTATAACCATCCTTTACCCGTACACTAACGCAACCATCCCCGTGGAGTAGACCAATAAACCAAGCCATCTCTAGATCAAGTTCTGGAATAATAATATCCTTACACGTAGTTGACATCTTAGGCTTTGTGTATTTCCAATCTGGAAGCGAAGTTTCTATACCCTCAATCGGTTGAGGAACAAAAATCATTCGATCTCCCTTTGTAAGGTTTTGTGCCTCCTTCCAATCGTAATCACCTAGCGTATTGGCTAATACAGCAACGCGATGATTAGGCGTACACTCAAAATCTCCCATTTGAGTATTGATCAAAATTGTTTGTTGTTGGCCTTGTGAAATATTTCCCTGGACAGTATGATACCCGTCATAGGTCATCACTTGATCTCCAATTTGAACATTTTGAATTGGAACTAAACCGCGTTCTAAATGTACAAAAGTATCAACTGGCAAACACCGCCGTTGGCCACCTTGCATCACGTGGCGAGCAATCTCATTGACCATATTTGCTGGAGATAGAGGTCCCGTAGCTACTCCTCCTGTCTTTTTGATGCGCGTGTTATTGGGTCGCACATCCGAGTAGACCACACCAATACCTCCACCGCACGAAAGAGAAAGAATCGACTTACGAACCAGGTCAGCCCAACCCTCACGAGAGTCCTCACACCTGTAGAGAAAACAGTTGTTGGTTTGGTGGAACTGTCGTCCAGCCTGAGCTAGCTTACGTCCACCAGGAAGCAGCTTACGTTCGATGATAAGCTTTACAAGAGCCTGAAACTCAGGATCGTGATCGGTGTACCCAAGCGCCCCTAATTCGTGACGCACGACACGATATGCAGTGTCCGGCCATACCTCTATTGGTTCGCCATCCTCATCCTTCCACGAGTACTTATCGAGGTACTGCTTATGAGCCCAAGGTCCCATCTGGTCATCGAGTGGGTCTTTCTCTAGGTCTTCGACTGTATCAATCGTGGTTTCTAATTTCTCCCACTCGTCGTTGAAGTCGTCGGTTGAAAATTGAAATCCCGCATCGACGGGAAGTAGTGCTGCCTCCATGTTGTCCTATCTCTTGTTTGTCGTGTGCATGTTACTGTTCGCGAAACAGTCTAGCAGAGTGGGAAGCTAGGTTGCTTGTAAACTTACTATTTCCAGTCCTAATCCATTCTTCAGCTACTACCCAACGCTCTCGATGATTTGATATGCGTTTCTTCCCACGAGAACTGATACAAAAATCAGTCGGGTTAGCACCACAATAAGGACACTCAAAACATTGAACTTCGGTTCTAGACATCATCTTTTGTTTTCCTTTCTCGTACTCTTTTCTTTCAAGGCTCTTACCACTATAACACATCTATACATGACATCTAAAACTAAGTTTAATACAATAGTACTATAGTATATACATACCTACTCAAGAATCTAGTAAGCTTTGAAAAAGATGTATCAACTCAAGCTGCTATCCTATTGTAAATCATGTCAATCATAACCACACAAAGATGTCTTTCTGCGGAGCCTTGGTTTGAGTTGTATATACCTTCCTCAACAGAGCCACAAAAAAAGTATCGAGTGTTAGTACCCTGGCCTGATGATACGGTAAATGATTTAACTTGTGAATGTCTTTCATTTGTTCATAGAGGTCATTGTCATCATCAACAAGAGGCTTTTGATGCGCTTTGTAGATGGACCTCTATAGATGGACCAGAGGAACAAACTTTTGAGCAACGACATAACCACATTTGTCCTCGTTGTGGAGGAGAAACTCTGATGGAGGCCGAGTACGAGTGATGTGCTATAGTTGATTTGTATGAGTAACGACCTAAACCAAATCACAAAGCGCCTCGGTAACGCTCATAAACAAAAGACAGTGGCAGAAAAGGAACTCAAGGAGTCGCGAAATCTTTTCTTTGACGCAATTGATGATGAGATTCTTGATACCGAGACGCTTGCTCAACAAACAATTGAGATTCCAAACTACGTAGATGATGTAGTAGATTACATCAAACAATTTTATCCTGGATGGTATCTAATTGAACATTTTGCAAAAGAAGATAAAACGGCATTGATTGAGGAAGACCCCTCTTTCAAGAAGTTCGTCTATGTCAATCAAGAGGATGAAAACCTTTACAAACGCAACGTCTCTCAAGCTGGACCTTCTCTGGACGACGAACGTCTCAAAGAAGAGGACCCAAAGCTTTGGAAACGAATCACCGACCAGAAGACTACGCGCGTACTAAAAGATTTGGAGACGGTATCTAACGATGACCTTGCTGCGATGCAAAAGTATTTCGTACCTGGTCCGATGACTGTAAAGCTAGATGCTCCTCGTAAAGCTAAGCCCGAGGAGTTGACATGATATGCAGACCACGACCCGAGTCAATTGGAGATTCACGTTTACGATTACGGACGTTGGTCGAATGCTCGGAAAGTCTCCAGTCACTTTACGAGGGTGGGAGGATAAAGGATTGGTCACTATCCCTCGTGACAAATCCAATGACCGCAAGTTTAGATGCAAGGATGTGCATATCATTACCGACAAAGCTTTCGAGCTTGGACGTATCAATCGTCGGCGTGCAAATCTAGTGCATGCTACAATGACAATGATGGAGCAGATTGAAACGGATAATAACTGGAAGGCTAAGCAATGACCGACTTAAGGATTGGCATCCTTGGCCCGCCAAAATCGGGTAAGAGCGCATTCGCGAAATCTTTAGCAAAAACACTTAGCGCACAGAGTCAAAAGGTTAAGGTAGTGGATGGCTATATGGATAGCCTCATCAAACGCACAGGATACGCTTTCGACATCTTCGCCACTTACCCACAGAACCTACAGATTCTTTTTGAGCGCTGGACACGAGAACAAGAGGCGGAAAAGGTAGGATGTCATACCTTGATAACGGTAGGTTCTCTTTACGAAACGATTTTATATACGGGATTGCGTGTCAATTCTGACCTCACGCTCAAAACTGATAAGACGGTTCAGATGCAGGGACGAGTGGCTATGGAAATGCTTGGCGTTATCCAATCGCTTATCGCCACACACGACCTGCTATTGTTTCTTCCGTACACAAATAAGGTACTTGCCGAAAAGGGTCGTTCTTATGATGTAGTGATTCATGAGAAGCTTCCAGAAGTCGTGGCTGGATATTTCCGTCCACTTACTCCGCTCACAGGTACTACGAAAACAAAGGTGAAAGATGCCCTTACCGCCATTAAGGCGATTGAAGATTGGAAGGCCGAAATTGCTATCTCCGATGAGTGACCGACAGTTTGATGAAGTCGAACGGCTCATCCAAGCGTCTCCTATCAAGTCCGATGAATGCCCAACATGCGGAGCAAAACCTGTTGAAGTGGCACCTGGAATAACCGAGTGGGGACCCAGCACATATCACTATCTTGATGAGGACCATCCGTGTGACTGCAAAGAACAGAAAGCTTTATTCCGTCACTACCTCCTTGCGCGTATACCCCAGGAGTATATGAACCTTGGACTTGAGAACTACGTCGGCGACCCTGCGGCTCTCAAAGCAACGCAGACATATCTAGAGAAATGGACAAACTTTCGCAAGCACGGTATGGGTCTTGGTTTCTACTCAAAGAACCAAGGAACGGGCAAGACCTTCCTCGCGTGTTATTTAGCGCGAGAGTTGGTCAAACGTGGAGAGTCAGTCTACTACGTCTACTTCCGAAACATAGTGGGTATATTCGAGTTACCATATGAGGCGCGTAAGGACGAGGAAAATCGTCTCCGCGACTGTACGGTTTTGATTCTTGACGAGGTAGCTCGACCAATATCAGAGGCTCAGCGAGTTCTTTTCGCAGAGAAGTTTGAGGAGCTGATTCGGTATCGGTCCAACTACAACAAAGTAACAATCTTGACAACTAATCTTACGCCAAAAGAACTTGATACAATTTATCCACGTACCTATTCTTTGCTCGCCGCAAAGGAGCAATCCATCGAAGTAGCTGGTAACGATGTGCGCAAGGAAGGTATCTGGAGTGTCAACCGTGAGTTGGCCGAGAACGCAGAATCGAGACCGCTATCGTAAAGGAAAAATTATGTGGTTTGTAAGTAAAAAGAAATATCAATGGACGTTAGACGAATGGGAATCTGATTGGAATTGGTGGTCAAAACGTACTGATGAACTTGAAAAACAAATTGTAAAACAAGATACACTATTGGCTCATAGTATTCCACAAAATATTTATCTAGGGAGCCCACAGACAAGAATTGATAGTCATATTCCTCAATGGGAACGAGAAGAGAAAGAGTGGGGTTATGAGGCATATGCTAAAGGTAATGTACGTATTGAGGCTGAGGCGATTGACGAGGATGATGGTAAGGAGCCTGGTTATACTCGTGCGCGGGTAAGTATTTTTGATTCTGAGTTAGAGGATTCACCAGCATTGGCGGCAGCTAAGGCTGTTACCGAGGAAGCAAAACTTTAATGTCAGGTGAAATCAGACGCGGCCGTAAAGCCATAGAGGAAGCAAGCCAAGGCGGCATTCAGAAGCTACTAGACCGACTCTCAGAACGAGGGTTTGACCCAGAAGAGCAAAGCAAAGGTTGGCTTGCCTTATGCCCTGTTCATGGCGACACAAATCCAAGCTTAGCCATAAACGAAGGCGAAAACGGACAGACGCTCATCTATTGTCTGAGCCATCAGTGTGAGTTCAATGACATTCTTGACGCACTTGACTTGGAGGCGCGTGATTTAGGAGGTATTCAGAAAACTTCTAAGAGCAAGAAAACTATCGAGTATATTTATACCGACGTAAACGGAAATCCTGTACGTAAGAAGGTTCGTAAGGCTGGAAAGCAATTTTCACAAGCGTGGTGGGACGGCAACGAGTGGGTTTGGAAAGACGTTTCAAAGAACGCCCCAACACTACTTTATCACCTACCCGATGTACTTGACGCCGTAGATGTAGGCGAGGTCATCTACGTTTGCTATGCGGACGATACCGAAGTGCTCACGCCATCTGGCTGGGTGTCGATGGCCGAGTTATCTGATGACGCTCTGGTCGCGCAGTACGACCTTGGTGAGGTTTCGTTCGTTGTGCCGTCCGCGCAGCAAGTCTTCGACTACGCCGGTCCTATGGTGTCGATTGACGCCAACTGGTCTGGGTTACTCGTTACTCCCGATCATCGTGTGTTGTGTAAGTATCCTGGTTTCTCGCCGGTAACCATTCCCGCCGAGAAGGTCAACGTGCAGCGCCAGCTTCCCGTTGCCGGGGTCCGCACGGGAAACGGCAACGGGCCGAGCGCCGATGAGGCGCGGCTGCTCGCCGCGTGGCAAGCCGATGGTGTTAACTGCGCTCGTGGCTATCGCATTGGTTGGAACCTACGTAAGACTCGTAAGATAACTCGGCTTCGTTATTTGTTCTCTGTACTTGGTATCGAATGGCAAGAGCAGCAATTTCCGTCCAGATTCGGATGGACATATTTAACGATTGATCGGCGGGACGTACCTTTATTACAGCGGTTGGCCAATAAGCGTTTTGGATGGGATATTTTAGATTGGCCAATAGAAAGCCGCCAAGCGCTGCTTAGCGAGCTGGGCTATTGGGACGGCGACCAGATCGGCAAAGAAGGTGTGCGTTATTACACTGCCGATAAGCAGTGTGCGGAGGTTATTTCCGCCGTCGCTGCAACAACTGGATGGGGTGCGATTACGCGTCTTGATGAACGGATTGAGCGCCCAAAGCAAAGCCCGCAGTGGATTGTTAACCTTGTTCCGCGCGATTGGCGGCGGCTTGGTCGCAAGCCGGGCCGCGTAGACTATGATGGGCGCGTCTATTGCCTAACGGTTCCGAGCGGCTATCTCGTGACACGTCGGCAGGGCAAGGTAACAGTTTGCGGAAATTGCGAGGGCGAGAAGGACGTAGAGGCGCTTATCGAGGCAGGGGTGACGGCTACTTGCAACCCCGATGGTGCAGGTAACTGGAAAGATGAGCTATCTATCCCACTTGAAGGCGCGAACGTCATCGTTATCGCAGACAGAGACGAGGCGGGTTACCAACATGCCAACAAGGTTGCCTTATCATTACGTCAACGCGACTGTGACGTGCTGATTGTCGAGGCCAAAGTTGGCAAGGATGCTCATGACCATCTACGCCTATTTGGCGTTGAAGATTTTGTAGCTGTAGAGGAAATTAAGACTCTACCTGGAGAAAGATATGGCACTGGAGATTTCGCTCGCGCCATTCAGAGTTATTTTGATAAAGTATTCCGAGGCTCAGGTCCATCCTTTGGTTTTTCCCACTTAGACGATTACTTCTATGGGCAACGAGGCGTAACGATATGGCTTGGAGCACCAAAGACGTACAAGAGTTGGGTTCTTGTCAAGGGTCTGAGAGAAAACATATATGCAGGTAATTGCCCTTGGCATTATTCGTTAGAGCTACCTGCCGAGGAAACCTACATGCGATTGATGTGCATGATTGCCAATATTCCCTGGTGGAAGTATCTTCGTAATAAACTTTCGCCAGATGAGTGCCAATCCATGAAACAACTAACTGAGGAATTAGAGCAATCAGGGTCCTTTGAAATAGTTAAGCCGCCTCCTGGTGAACGTTCAATTGACGATTTGGTTAGCCAAGCCAAAGACGCCGGGGCGGCCGTTGTCTTCATCGACCAGCTTCAATATGTTGAGGTAGATGGACGTTCGCTTGGTGACTGGAACGAAACGGGTAGATACTTTGGCGTACTTGACCGTGCTCGTAACTACTCCGATGAGATTCCGATTTGTTTTGCCCATCAGTTCAATCGCACCATAATGAACGCGGAGACAATGCCAGTAGTGGAGCAAGCAAAGGCGTCTAACGCTATCGCCGAGACGGCCACACAGGTTCTTGGAATATGGTCGAGTAAAGAGATGCGCGAATCGTCTCAGTTTGAAATTGGTACATTAGCTTCTCGTAACAATAATCTACGTAATTGGTCGGCCGAAGTTAATTTGACCAATGAATGCCGTTTCGACATTACGGGAGTAGCGGAGAGCGATGGCTGAGATTCCCGTTCATATTGTTCAAAAGAAAACAGAAAACCTAGACCCCTTTCCGATTCCCAATTGGTTTGATGACCCCGAGCAGGTCGCTCCATGCCCCTGTGGTCAACCGCCCGATGAGAGCTGTATGCTCGTTACAGGAGACACACCCCTCAGTCGATGGTTTCATCAAGGCTGCCTCGATTTCTTAGAGAAAGAGATGGACGAGGAAGAAATTGAGGAAAAGCATGAGTGGGAGAGGCAAATGAAAAAACTACAAGAAAGAAACGAAGAAGAATAAACGCGCCCATTCTGAAGGGTAATAAGCGTATGAGTTTAACAAAGTATGCGGACATAGAAGGCGCTAAAGTCTTGACCCCCGATGAGCACCAACGCATCGCTAAGAGCCTGCAAAAGCTGGGCAAGCTGAGCGCGCAAGACCTTACCGATGATGAGCGCAAGCTTTTGTTAGACCTATCTAAGTAATCTGGCAAAGCCTTTCGAGGCCGCCTGCTATAATGAAATAAAACAATGACCATAGGGTTCGCCCGGTCAAAGGAGACAAATAAGATGTCTGAGATTCGTAGAGGTTCCGCAGCAATTCAAGAAGCAGCCGAGGGTGGTCCTAGTGGAGAGGGTCAGTTCCGTCCTTATCTCCCAGCACTCTTTTGGAAGGAGGACCAGCAAGAGCGTTACGTCCTTTTCCTCAACGAGGTAGAGGATATGCCGCTATTTGACATGATTCAATTCATTCCAGAGGGCGACTACTTTCAGGAAGCAGTATCAAAGACCGACCAGTTTTTTGGCGAGAGATATGATGCTTTCGAGAAGGAGTGGGATGCAACAGCTCGTAAAACAAATATCGCCATCGCGGTCGAGCTTGAGCCCGTAGTAGAGATTGTCAACAAACGTCGTAAGCCGCGAGGCTTTGAGGTTAAGACAGTTGAGTATGAGCGCACCGTCTTTGATGATGATGGCGAGAAGACAGACGAGAAGGAAGAGGTTACGTGCCCAGCGGTAGGTTATATAGCGCAGAGCCCAAACAATTTCTTCAACCAAATCAGCAACTACGATGCAAATGAGGCTCCCGTTACCGAAACGGCGCTGAAGATTACTCGTATCGGTAAGGACAAGTCCACCACCTATCAAATCGTAGGATATGACGAACTCCCTATTGATTTGTCTAATCTAATCGGTTACGTAGATGGAATTAGCTATCTTGGCGAGGACCTGGACCCTCTGCTCGATGAGATTGAGAAGCTAACGCCAGAGGAAGCCGCACTAGCCATCGGTAAGAAGCTCCTTGATAAACGCGAAGAGGAACTGATTGATGACGACCGTTATCAGGAATTGTTTGATGGCGTCACAGAGTCAATGGACAAGTTCGGCAACAAGAAGAAGAGCAAGAAGAAGACGAAAGCCGAGCCCGTAAGAAGCCGAGCAGCTTCTCGTCGCGTAACAAAGGCAGAGGAGTCAGATGGAGATGAGCCAGATGAGCCTACGTCTGACCCCGAGCCAACGGAGGAGGTCACGCCTGCTCCAAAAGCTGCTAAAAAAGCAGCTTCTGTCAAACAGACCCCTGAGTCTCGTATGGCAGAGTTGCGTAAGAAGTCAGCCGAGAGAGCAGCGGCGCGAAAGTAATCGCGTGCTTCGAAATCCTATTTCAATTTTCACAGACGGCTCATCCAACTATAAAGACGGTTCTGGGGGTTGGGCGTTTGTAGCTATTGATAGTTACGACGGCGAAGAGGTCGGTAGTGGTCACGCCTCGGACACAACGAACAATAGGATGGAGCAAACCGCATGGGCTAAGGGTCTAAGCTATTTGTTTGAGACTCTTGGCCCATGCGATGTTCTTGTTTACAGCGATAGCCAGTATGTAGGTTTAGGGGCGATGGACCGCACACGAAAACGAAAGAGAAACCGTGACCTTTGGAATGAAATTGATAAGGCGATTGACCAGCACAGTTCAGTTGAGTTTGTTTGGGTCAAGGGTCACGATGGAAGTCATTATAATCAACAGGCGGATGGTCTCGCGGTAAAAGCTCGCAAGGCTGGAATCAAAAATGCCAGAAACTAAAACAAATGAAAATCCTAGTTGGGTCATATTCCCTGGCGATTGTATAGCTGAGATGCAGTTGCTTGATGATAACTCTATTGACGCATGTATTTGCGACCCGCCATACTCTTTAGAATTTATGGGAAATTCTTGGGATAAGCATATAGATTTTCAAGGATGGACGCAGCAATGGGCAACCGAGGCTTTGCGAGTTCTAAAGCCAGGTGGATATTTACTTGCTATGGGTAGCCCTCGTACCTATCATCGTCTCACTTGTGGAATCGAGGATGCTGGTTTCGAGATTAGAGATTGTTTAACTCTTTTTTATTGTTATGGAAGCGGATTTCCTAAGTCTCATTCCGTATCTCTTGCTATCGACAAGGCCAAAGGCGGAAAAGACAGAGGAAAAGCCGTAGCAACAGCTTCAACTAAACTACCCTATCAAGGCGGACAATACGGTCAACAAAGTACAGAGAAACTCCCTAGCGGACAGCAATTACCACCATATGAGCCACAATCAGATGAGGCTAAGCAATGGGATGGCTGGGGTACAAACCTAAAGCCAGCCTATGAGCCAATCGTTATGGTTCGAAAGCCGCTTGCAGAGAAAACAATAGCCGCGAATGTCCTAAAGTATGGCACGGGCGCTTTGAACATCGACGCGACACGCATTGGAACAGAAACGATACCGATTAATAAGTTAGAGAAATGGTCTGGTTTCGGACAAGAGAAGAAACCAAATTATACGCCTACACAATCGGTAGGACGTTGGCCTGCTAATCTTTTATTGGACGAGGGGGCGGCGCAAAAACTAGATGAGCAAGTAGGAGACACTGGAAACAAATGGAAGAAGAATTATGGAGAGCAGTATGCCGACGAGGCTCGTCAATATGGCGGGGGCACGTTTGGCGGAGGAGGTTATAAAGGCAACTCAACTTACGCCGACTCGGGTGGACCTTCTAGGTTCTTTTATACACAAAAGGCAAACAAGAAAGAAAAGACCGAGGGAAGCCACCCGACTCAGAAGCCCATCGAATTGATGCGATACCTTGTGAGACTTGTGACGCCACCAGATGGGATAATTCTTGACCCGTTCATGGGCTCGGGCAGCACAGGCGTGGCTGCTCTTCTGGAGGGGTTCTCATTCGTTGGTATCGAGCGCGAGGAAGAGTATGTCAAGATAGCAGAACACCGATTGGGTGGAGTATAGACTAATGTCTTTACATCAACACTCGTGTTTCAGTTCGCTCGACGGTTGGAGTACCGTTAATGAGATTGCAAACCGCACATTAGAAATTGGTCGTTCATATAGTGGACTAACCGACCACGGCGTTGTAGCGGGTCATCTTGAGTTTGATAAGGCCATGCGTAAGCGCGGAATTAATCCCGTGTTTGGGGCCGAGCTGTACGCGGGCATCAACTTTAATAATCTTAAGAAAGGTGAGCGCGACCAGGCTCATCTGATTGCGCTGGCTATGACAGACGAGGGATTAAAGAACCTTTGGCGGCTAGTCAACGCCACCGCCGACCGTGACCATTTCCATCACGTTGGTCGGGTGTCCCAAGAAGATATTGTGAAGTACAAGGAGGGCATAATCTTCACATCGGCTTGTCCGTTAGGTCTTGTACCTAAAGGATTGCTTCGCGGAGATGACACCCACTTGAACTGGTATCTCGATAATTTAGGTGACAATTTTCGCATAGAGATTACAACCTATCCTGGTGACGCTGAGTTCAAGGACATGGATTCAGAGGGCGAGGAGGCGACTGTTACTCCACGTCTTATCAACGAACTTCTTATCACGGCTGCCGACGAGAGAGGCGTTCCTGTTACTTACGGCGATGATGGACACTATGCCTTTCCGAAAGATTTCGAAAAGCATGATATGTATTTGGCGGCGCAGACACGACAGTCTATCTACACGCCTGTCGAGGAGCGCAAAATGTACCATCCGCCTAATGCCATGTGTATCAAGGACGAGAAGATGGTACGCGAGGCGTTTCATTATCTACCCAAGAAGAAAGTAGATGAAGTAATCGCTAACACACATGCGGTTGGCGAAGCTGCCGATGCTCACCTCCCGACCGTAGACCGTCCACATCTACCCGTGTTTATACCAACCGAGTGTCCTTGGATTGATTCCGAGGATAAACGTGACGCGACTGCTCTCTTTACTGATTTGGTAGGCGAGAGTATTGACCGTATCTATAGCGGCACAGAGCGCGAAGAGGAGGCGTGGACCAAAGCCACGCATGAGGTCGAGGTTCTGACCGAGGATGGACTAGAGCATTACTTCCTGATGGCATGGGACATCATGCAGTTCTGTAAGTTAGAAGAAATCAACGTCGGACCAGGCAGGGGTTCGAGTGCGGGAGCTATTGTCGCATATGCGCTCGGTATCACTGACGTAGACCCGTTGTACTACGACCTGTACTTCGAGAGATTTTGGAATAAGGGACGTACGGATGGCTTTCCCGATATCGACACGGATTTTGCCAAGTCTCGGCGTAGTGAGATATTAGATTATCTAATAGCCCGATGGGGAGCAGACCGCGTATGCTCTATTGGCTCCGTTACTCATATGAAGCCGATTGCCGTAATTGAGAAGCTCGCGACAGCATGCGAGATAGACCACGGCGAAGTAGAACAACTAAAGAAGATTGTAAAGCAAACCAAAGACCTTGAGATTCACGGTCACGAACAGATTGGTTGGAATCCAGAGATTGAGCCCGACAAGGTCATCTATGTCAACACTTCTACGGAAATGAACCCCGAAGGTGACAAAGTAGGGAAAGAAATTGAACAATGGATAGGCGACAATGAGAAGCGACAGAAGTACGTTGAAATGTGCGAAGCTGCTTGTTCTCGCAACTCAAATTACGGCGTTCATGCTTCGGGAATCGTTGTATCGGATATTGATTTAGCAGCCTATGCGCCTGCATATCTACGCGGAGGCAAGGCCGAAGGTATCCCCGCCACCATGTTTCCTATGAAGGAGATTGAAAAGCTGAAGTTAGTCAAGGAGGATGTTCTAGGACTCAAGACTCTTGATACTCTCGCCGAGTGGGACAAACTCATGGAGGAGAAAGGAATTACTACTGAGTGGTCTGGACTTGACCGCCAAGAGCACTCTGAGGAGATGTGGAAACTCCTAGACGAAGGATTCGTTGCGGGTATTTTTCAATGCGAGACACATGCTGGTAAGGACTTGGCAGAAAGACTCAAAATCCGTAACGTTGAGGACCTTGGCGTACTCGTTGCGCTAAATCGTCCTGGTCCCTCGCGTGCAGGGGTACCAAACCGTTACATCGCGCGCAAAGAGGGGCGCAGCGAAATCACTTATCCGCATCCTTTGCTTGAAGAGATACTAAAACCAACTTTCGCTTTGTTTCTGTACCAAGAGCAGATCATTCGTTTCATGAGCGAGTTAGGGTATTCTCTTGGCGACGCCGATGCGATGCGTAAGATACTGGGAAAGAAGCAACCAGAGAAGCTAAGCGAAATCTTTGAGGGCTTCAATGAGTGGGATAAAAAGGGCTTCCTGCAAGTCGCTATGGAGAAAGGATTTAGCAAAGAGGTTGCTACTGAAGTTTGGAAGGATATTGAGGGTTTTGCCTCATACTCGTTTAACAAGTCTCATTCTATCGCCTACGCAATCATCGCGTTTCGTTGCCTTTATGCTAAGTTCTATGGCCCGCAAGAGTGGTACATCGCCTGTATTCGTACGGTTGATAACGCTAAGCGTGTAGATTTGACGCCGCAGTATATCAAAGAGGCTCGCCGTATGGGAATCAAGGTGCTTCCTCCCGATATTCGCTACTCAAAGGCGGAAGTAGATGTACACGATGGTCATATTTACTTTGGATTCGGCGACATCAAGGGCGTTGGTACTGGGGGCGAGTATCTTGTCAAACTACGCGATGAGAATCGTTTTGATATTTCTACTCCTGAGATATTAGAAGAGATGTTGGTCTGCCTCAACGATATGGAACTCGCCCATAAGAAGGAGGCTATCGCGGAAGATAATCCCTTACCATCCGATTGGAAGTCTCCTAAACAACTTCTAAACGAGAAGAAGCTTTCACTAGTACACGCCGTGGGCGCATGGAACGACCTTGAAGGAGCTACCATTGACCTAAAGACGCAACAAAAATGCGAGTTGGAGCTTCTAAATGTAATCCTCACGGACAACACCGAGGAGATTTTGGAGCAACACCAAGAGGAGATTGAGAAATGCGATTCTTGGGACGATGCGGTGCTCGCATGGGAGGATAAAGAAACCGACGAGGAACAAACCCATCAAGATTATCGCCTACCTGCTATCATTACAGGTATCAAACCAACAAAGGTAAAGGCAAGCGGTAACGCGATGGGTATCGTCACTATGGAGTACGGCAGACACGAGTTGACATTCGCTTGTTTCTCTAACAAGTGGGTTGCCAATAAGTTCCTGTTCAAGCCGCATAATGTCGGTATCTTTACGATTCGACAATCCGCCCCAACCGATAAGCGTAGTAGTGGGTACCATTTTGAGCAGGGAAGGCTCCTTTCGTAATGAATGACAAACGCAGAGACACATTAGAGAAGATTCGTAACAAGACTATCAATAGTTTTGGTGCTAATTCATCAATCATAGGTAGTGACAAGTACGTCTTGAATGTTGTATCTTCACCGTCGCTAATGCTTGACTATAAGCTCGGTATCGGTGGCTTTCCGTATGGCGGTATGGTTGAGGTGTTTGGAGCAAATTCCCTCGGAAAGACGACGTGTATTGGATACGGAACCCTGGCAAATGTGCAGCGCGAAGGCAAGATTCCTGCATTGATTGCGATGGAGCCTAACTTTGACGAGGACTGGGCTTTCAAACTGCATGGTCTAGACCCAAATCTTATTTTAGTGCAGCGCCCAGATAATGCAGAGCAGGCATTCGAAATGCTTTATGACCTTGTGTATGACACAGAGGTTAATTACATCCTACTCGACTCTGTTGGGGCGATGGGGGCCTCATCCACACAAGAAGGTGGCAAGCAAAAGGCATATGGCGTATCAAGTGAAGTTACGTCGGGACTCAATGCCGTCATGCCTCGGTTATGGAAGGCTAATAAGGGGCTCATGATTCTCAATCAACAGCGCCAAGGGTCGGGTGGTACGCAGACATGGTATGAGTCTCCTGGGGGCGAGGGACTAAAACATCACGCCTCTATTCGTATTCATCTCAAGCCAGGGGCGAATAAGTATTACTCTGTTATTGATGGCGACAGGGTGCTTGTGGGTCGAGAATTGAAGTGCGTATTCAAGAAGAATAGGATGTCTCAAGCCGCGAATAAGTCCGCCGAGTTTACGTTCTACAACATCGAGACAAAAGAGTACGGACTAGGTATTGACAAAGTATTGGATGTCATCAATACGGCCAAGGTATCTGGCGTCATGAAACCTCAAGGGTCTTGGCTCGAACATCAAGTCTTTCCGAAAGGCAAAATGCAAGGAATTGTCAAGGCTCGCGCCTTCTTCAAGGAGAACCCAGAGGCGTTCGAGATAATTCGTAAAGACGTAATGGGGGTAATGATTAGAAACGAGCTTGAAATTGCTCAGGGGCCGCTACAAGAGGCAGAGAATGGCAGCTAGAGGCTCAAAGAAGCGTCTTTCAGTTGACCACGAGGACTTTATCGCGCGAGTTTATGGCGGCGTACGTTCTCCCTCATCTGGCGGAGCGGGAAATGATTGCGGCGACGTACGGACGAAGAACAGTTTGTTCGAGTGCAAGGCTACGACGAAAAGTCAATCGAAAATCCTCAAAGAGTTTGAGAAGGTTACTAAGGAGGCATATTCTGAGGGTCGCGAACCTCGTTTAGCTCTACGTTACTTTGCCCCCGAGAGTATTCTTGCCAACTTAGATGGCTGGGTGGACCTTATCGTGCGCACAGTTGAGAACGACCAGTTACGCGAACAAGAATTTGAGTATCTTCAAGCGTCTGAGGGGTGCCTGTGATAAAGCTAGATAAATCTCAGATTACAAAAAACTTGGGTAATAAGCATTACAAATTCGTACCTTATCTTGAGAAAGCTATCGCCGATTTTGATGACGAATGGCAATTTGTCTATCAGGAAAAGGAGCAAGACCACCATTGGCATCCATCGAGTCATTGTGTTCAACCCGCAACTGAGCTATATGCGATAGCGCGCGGAGAAGTTGAGCCCTGGGTTATATCTGGGTCCTTACGAAAGACGTTCCAGGTCGGTCACTTCTGGCATCAATGGCTTCAGTACATCACGCTACATAAGTTGGAGATGTGCAAGCCCGAGGCTATTGAGCGCAAAGGAAAACATGAATGGGGTACAGGTCACTTCCAGGCCGTAGCTGGAGCAGGAGATATAGCTCCGCTTGAAGCCCCTGGTTGGACTGGACTAGTTGATATTAAGACTATGAGTGCCCAAAACTACGCTCGTCCGCAGATACCTGAGTTTTTCGCCGACAAGTATGAGTGTCAAATGAACATTTACATGTTCCTTTTTGATTTGGGCGAAGCTATGATTCTAGCGGTCAACAAGGACACTGGCGAATTTCGAGAGGTTATATATCAACGAAATTTGTCGCTGATAAACACCCTTATCGAGAAGTGGCAATTTGTTGGCGCATGTCTCGATGCCGATGAAGCTCCGACCAAGGCCGACAATGACATGTTCGACCTTGAGGGTCTACTTACTGGACCTATTGCCTAGCCGTCTTTTTAGTTAATCTGTTACAATTAACCCTTATGAGGGTAATTGGAATAGATCCTGGGGCCACTAGAGCAGGCTGGTCCATTCTTGATAGTGGCCCTACCCATATTGCTTCGGGCGTAATTCATCATCCGCGTTTGCCCAAGCAAAAGTTTCAGGAGTACCGCATAGAACTTACAGAACATTGGGTAGAAGAGTCTTTCGAGCTTCTAGAAGAGTACAAACCTGATGTGCTTGTGTCTGAGACCGTGCCTAGTCGCGGCCCCGCCATTATGGACCAATTATATTTGGCTAACGTACAGGTAACAGTCTTGCACGCGATTGCCATATCATATGGCGTCAAGGTAGTACAGGTATCGGCGCGGTCAGTACAAGCGAAGATAGCCAAGCGCCGACCAGGCTATAAAGTGACTAAAGCGCAAGTGAGGTCAGGGGTTATTGAGATATTTCCTGAGTTAAAAGAGCGTCTCAAAGGCTCTGTGTTTGAGGCATCAGATGCCATTGGAATTGCAATGTATTATTTGACGAAATGAATATGTGAATCAATGTGCTATAATAAGAGGTAATGCAAGACGCTCCAAAAAAGAATAAACAAATAACGCAAGCCGTTCCGCTCCATCGGATTCTAAGGGAGGTGCTCCGTCACTACATTGAGTACCGCGAGCTAGTCGCTCAAGACGGCCGCAATGATATTATTGACTATGGATATTGGGTTTATAACGAGGACGGGACCCGTAACCATAAAGAGGACGTATCAATTTCCTTCTGGGACCTTCATCGAGGCATCAAAGAGTTAGCTCCACGAAAGAGAGAGGCACTCTGGTACAACGTGATTTGCGACATGAAGCAACGTGATGTGGCAAAAATCATGCACATAACTACAGTATCGGTTGGGCAATATACACAGAACGCATGCGAACAGTTAGTGTGTGATTATTTCATGCCAGAGGAAATTGAGAAAAAATGAGGACTTCAGTGAAAAACGAAATATATGATTTGTCGGTAAAAGAGAATCACTATGCGTTTGATAGACCCGCAACCAAAGATGACGACGAGCATGACGAGGATTATGACATCCTTGAAGAGGAAGAGGAGACTGTTTTTGAACAAGGCAAAAAGTATAAATCGGAAGAACTAATTGAGTTTGCCGATAAACTATTGCGCGCAGACTCAAACCGAGAGCTATGCCGCAAATGTAAGGAAAAGAACGATGATAAAGACTATTTGCCGTATGGAACAGAGACGGGGGAGATTGAGTCTATGCCTCAGTTCACGGCAGATGGAGAGCCGCTATTAGATGACGAGGGTAACCAATTGTATCTCGATTTCCCTGAACTAAAATGCGAGAAAGGTCATCGTTGGTTCAAGGGAGAGGGACAACGTCGAGACATTCGAGGACCAAATCCTATCCTATTTGAGAGCCATTTGTACAACCGTAAAAGACGCGAGATTTATACGGCGTCAGGTCAGCCTGACCCTGCATTTACAATGGATAGGTTCGGAAGACCTACTGTTGGTATATACAATCGCGCACATCCCGATGGCCGCAAGATTAACACAGCCTCTCAGCGCGCCCGTAACGGCGCGCCCCTGGCATTAGATACTCCTCTTTTAACCGTAGAGGGTTGGAAGACTATGGGTACAGTTGAGGTTGGCGATTATGTTTATGGTCAACAGGGGTCGCCAGTTCGCGTTGTAAAGGTATCTTCGATTTTTGAGGACCGCCTTTGTTATCGAGTGACCTTTGAGGACGAAGATTCTGTTATTGCCGACGAGGAACATCGTTGGCCTCTGCTAGAGGGTGTAAGAAGAAACACGGGAGAAATCTTTCGCTATGGAGAAAAGGTTTTTCTTGAAAACCCAGGTCCGTGTACTTTACTATTGCCTAACAAACCATCAATCGTCTATATTGATGCGGTAGATTCTGTTGATGTTAGATGTATTACGGTTTGGAACCCAGCTCATGTCTTTTTAGTGGGTAAGGGTATGCACTTGACTTGTAACAGTTACTACCGTTAGCAGCCTGCTATACTAAAAGAAAGACATGTTAGAACGCAAACCATATAGTCACAAAGACGAACACGGGTATCTGTTATATTTCAGAACCAAAGGTCCGTTGCTAGTCTTGGGCTACCATGTAAACCGAAGATGGCGGATTTTATTAGAGGTTACATTGTATCCATGTAAAAGCAAGTCTTTGGGTAAATCTTGGAACTTCAATCTCGGACCGTTTGGAGGCCATTTTCGCTTATCGCTTGGAATGTCTGAGATTTTAGTCGGTATGAAACGATGGACGACGTAGTAGAGCAGCCAGAGTTTGGCGTTTCTGATGAGGAGCGTCTAAAGCGCAAACGAATCCTTGACCGAAACTCTGGCGCTGAACTAAAGCGACGTTGGGAGCAAGGGGATAGAGCCGAGATTGATAAGCGCGAAGTAAGTATTGCGCCGCCGCGTATTATCGAGTCAAGATGCCACGTCTGCGTCTCGCCATACAGAGACTTCATTGAGGAAGCTTTAGTTCGCGGTCATTCCTATGAACGGATTGCCCGACAGGTTCCCGTTGATGAGAATAACAAGAAAATTGATAGGCGGTCGATAGCTAACCACTTGAAGAACCATATGGACCTTCAGCGAATGGCTATCGTTGAGGAGCTTCAGATTGAGGCTAGAGCCGCCTCACAAAACATTGAAGAGGGAAGCCAAGGAGCTAAAACCGACCGAGGGTTTTTAAAGACTGCTATCGCTAAAGGGTTTGATGACATTATCAAGGGAGTTTCGACGGTTGAACCCAAGGATATGATTCAGATGATAAAGCTCCTGAATGAACTCAACAGTAGCGCCTCGAATACGCGCGCCGAGGAGACAGAGGTTCAGCTACGCATCTTTGTGCGAGCCGTTCAGGAAGTTTGCGATAAAGAGACCTTAGAGGCAATCGTGGACAAGGCTCATGCACTGCGCGAGATGGATGACATCGAGGTAGAGGTTCGCGGAATCATGATTCCTTCAGAGCCTAAGATGATTGAGGCGGAGGTTGTCGATGAAATATAAGCTTGGCAAGTGCGATGGTTGCGGGACAGAACACTATATCGGCATGACGACATATGCGGGTATCCTCATCGAGACATGTCCTTATGTCCCGAGCAACTCATGGGGATACTGGTATACTAAGACAAGCGACTCCGATGAAGACCGCGCGCTACCAACTACTGACCGAGACCCTGCTTGACAAAATCGAGGAGTTGCCTCGCGACGCTCAAGCCGAGTGGCTCTTTCTGGAAGAGAGCGACGAGTTTAAAGGACGTTGGAAAGTAGACGGTATCTATCCCGATTGGTTTTGGGATTACCAGTCGTTAGTTGGAAGTTATCGTACTATATCACCGAGTCGCCTAGACGAGTTCCTCTCATTTTCTGCCGATGCTGGATATCACGTCGTGTTTACCGACCCTCCAGAGGGCATTCTCGACGCCTATGAGCATTTGCATGACGACCCACCATTTGTTCTCAACAGTTCCCTTGATACGTCCGCTAGCGGGTTATTTCCGTGGCAGACGGAAGGATTCAATCGTCTAATCAAGGATGAATCTATCAGTGCGGGCCTTGTGATTTGGGACACTGGTTCCGGTAAGTCTATGTTTATTGCCTCAGCGATTAAGTGGCATGAAACCGAGGGTCATCCTTATGACCTTACCTTGATTGTGGTCAAGAAGAATAACCGCACTGATATGCAACGCAAGCTCAAGGCGCTATCTGGATTAGATTCGTTCGTAGTAAGCGGAACGCCAACCCATAGAGATGTAACTTACGCCGAAGTAAGTTCGCGGCTAGAAGCTAAAGAAAAAGCTATTATCATTACCAATTACGAGAGTTTCCGCCAGGACGATGAGATGTTTAAGTGGCTTATCGAGGATAGAGACATTTTAACATTCATGGATGAGATGCCGACGCGCCTGAGTAACCGTTCTACCAAGGTCTATGAGGCCGTACAAAAGTGTCTCTGGAAGACCTTTCAGACGCGCACACAGTCGCCACAGCCTCGCGCCAAATGGATGCGTCAATGGGAGCTAACGGCCACACCAATTGAGAACTCCCCCGACGGTCTTTTCAATTGTTTGAGATTGCTTAACCCCACGCTTCTCGGTACGGTAGCTCAGTTTGAGGCGGATTATGTCATCAACCGTAACCCTATTTCACATAAGCCCGAAAAGTGGGGGCGGCTTGACAAGCTAGAGGGTACGATTGAGTTCATGACACACCGTGTTAGTCGTAAAGACCCAGAGGTTACCAAGCTCTTTCCAAAAGTGATAGAGGATACGCTTGTGATTGATTGGGACCCACACGACCGAGCTATCTATGACATGCTTGCGACCAGCGCCGTGAAAATCCTTGAAGAAGAATCGGAATCAGACGAATTTAATGTACTTGCGCTCATCCAAGTCATGCAAATGATGTGCGACGCGCCATCCATGATTGGAAAATCGGCAGAAAATCATAAGGAGTTTCAGCGAGTCGTTGAGGAACTCGGCGAAGATGATACGCCGCGCATGGTAAAGGGCTCAGAGATAGCTGTAAGGCTTGTAGAGACATTGAAACGAGCACCGACAGATGAGTACCATACTAAGTTCGAGACGCTGCGAGAAATCCTGACAGAGAAGCATCCCGACGACAAGTGTTTGATATTTATGACTTGGAGTAGTTACGGTTTTCCAGCTATGGAACAAAAGCTAGACGAATGGGGCGTATCCTACGTGGCGTATCACGGTACAGACAAACAACGACAGGCGGCCAAGGATGCGTTCCGTTCTGACCCCGACATCCGAGTCTTTCTGTCGTCCGATAAGGGTTCGGACTCCATCGACCTCCCCGAGGCGGCTGTAGGCGTCAACTACAACCTACCCTGGACGTGGACTCGGCTCAAGCAGCGGCAGGGCAGGAACAACCGAGTAGACTCAGAGCTAGACACGACATTTTGGTACAGTTTGACTATGTGCAATTCGGTTGAGGACCGCAAGGCGGAAATTATTGCTCAGAAGCAATCATACCATAGTATCTTATTCGATGGCAAAGCCGCTGAGGACTCTGCCAGCGCCAAGCTTTCGCGCGAAGACCTTGTCTGGATACTCACGGGAGAACGGTCCTAGACTTTTTTAGGAACCAAGGCGCTTACAAAAGTCAATACGGATTTGAGAGTACGTTCGGTATTCTTTGGTAATCTTCCTACGAATTTTAACGTCGCCTCAAATGTGCGTAGATAAACCCAAGTTGGCGCATCTACGGACAACGCTTTCTCCGTAGCTTTAGCGGTACGATGAACGTTTTGTTTCGCCGTATCCGATGTCAACGATGTATCTGTCGTATGGCGCGCAAGGCCCCTTGTGCGGGTCGCTACGTCGCTTGTGAGGCTATAGTCCCCACTTGAGGTGCGTAACCAATGCGTCTGAATCGACGCGCGGTCGCTTGATAGAGCTTTCTCTGTCTGTTCGCGGACCTGTTTGCCGCCTCGCGCAATCCAGATGTACGTTGGTTTACCCTCTACTGATAGGGCGAAATCTCCTGAGCCTTTTGCGTATTGTTTTTTTGTTTCTGTATTTCGACCACGGATGCGTTGATGAATGTAACCAAAATCCTCGATAATGAGGTTAAGCGCCTTTGAGGTAGAAAACTCTCTACCGAGCGAGTCAAGGACGGTTAGACTGATTGCTGTATTTGGGTCTGGAACCTCATAGGTGTGTGTGACAATAGGACCATAGCCCGTATGTCCATCACCAAAGTCCCAAAAGTACTCTAGGACCGAAACTCCTGGTGGTGCAATAACATGTTCGTGTCCTTCGTGTGCGGTGCCAAAGAATTCAACCGCTAAGAAGATTGGTGTGGTGCCCCAGGCGTAGCGATAATCATCACCTTTATCACTTGGAAGTGGCGAATAGGGATAGATATCGCCGTCGTACGTAGCGCTACCTGGGGGACCTATCTGCGCAAAATAGAAATCGCAAATAACGGGAAATGGCGGCGCAGGTGGTTCTTGTAGACGAGACATTAGGCGACCGTCACCGTTTCGGTAAATTGACTACGTAATCCATTGCGGTCAATCGCTACAAGAGTGACGTAGTATTTACCTTTGAGGGCGTAGGTGTGTTCGGTGATAAGCTCATTACCTGAAGAGAAATCTCCATCTCCATAATTCCATTCGCGGGAAACGATAGCTCCCGTACCTTTCGTTGATTCATCGGTAAACTCAAAGGTTGTTGGAGAGAGGGGGGTTACTTTGAATTTAGCCGTAGGCGCAGTCTTTCCAGTAAGCTCTTCCTCGGGCCACACAAGGCGTCCCAGCGAAGCGTAGCGTGGAATTATCTTAGGAGACTTGATAACGGAGTTCTGGCGCAACGCACGGGCTCGTAGTTGTAGTTCCTTGCCACGAGGAGAAAGAAGGATACCCTTGCGATTGACATTGACTATCTCGCGGAAGTCGGTCCATGGCGCGTAATTGCTATTCCACGGGTCACTTACGACAGAGCGCGCGCTCCACTGTACTGAGCGCTCAAAGATAGACACGTCATCAACCCACCATGTAGATGCGGTCAAGGTCGGTTGAAGGATTTGTACGTAGTATTTTCCAGTTTGTACAATCTCTTCTGTAGGTAGGCTTATGATAATCTCCTGCCATTGGTTTGTTTCAAGTTCTGGCATTGTAAGTGGGATAATAGTGCCTTCCTCACTTACAAGTTGGGCATTGATATTACTAAACATCTCTTGTTTGGTTGAGGTGTATCCTGCGCTCGGATAAAACGGCAGATATTTATACGGGCCAGGGAAAGAGGCTTCATGTTTATGTTCTACGGTTTCGACGGTACGTGGTTCACCCGCAAACCAAAGGAAGAAACGAATCTCCGCCTGGGTAAAGTCGATAAACTCGATTAGGTCAGTAGTGATACCCACGTTCTTTTCGGTCCCATTTGTATCGACGCGGAAACTTTCTCCGCTGAGCGTACGTGACTTGTCACGAGACAAAATGACGCCTTTTGAGCTACTTGGGATAATATCAAAGCCCTGATTCCAAAGTTCTTCGTTACCTGTAAAGCTGGCGAATAATTGTGCACCATCAACAGGAGTAAAGCTTGTAAGCGGAGCAGACTTGTATTCGGCAAAGACGACACTACGCGGGCGAATGGAATGTATATACGCATCATTATCATTCAATACAGCTTTCCATCCTATACGACCCTGGCGGCGGCGGAAGACGCCGTCATCTTCAATCAGAGTCGAATCAAAGACGGGCTCCTGCACTACAGACTTATCTTCGTTCAGTGCAAAAATACGCACACGAGCACTAGAGTCTTCAAGTGAGCAGATCATCAGATATTCGGCGTTGTTATTCATGTTTGGAACTGCGGGGAAAATGTACCCAGGGAGTACAGAGTTTGTCATAATCAGCTTTGTTGTGCCTTCTCCCCATTTGAGAGAAAACGTAATCCAGCTCTCCTCGACGGGATTTTCTACAGGCAGACGCTCTAAGTCTTCCATTGTCTCTAGATGGTCAAAAGAGGACATAGGTTTTTTGTCTAATTCGCCCATAGTACGCGGAGCAAACTCTTTAGTTCCAATATCGGGCTGAGGATGTCCGTCTAGTTCTGATTGTGTTACCCCGATAAGGTCGAGTTGGGTTTGGAAAATCAAAGACTCCTCGCGGAAATAGAGGACAATTTCATTTTGCTTAGTCTGCGAACCTGAGTTGATAACTACTCCAAACTCCGTATCGACGGGTCTTGGGTCGTTATAACCAGGAAGAATATCGGAATGCCAAAGAATACCCTGATTTAGAGATGAGGGTTTCGTAATATCTCCATCAATCGGCGTAGGTTTGCGCAGGAGACCGTTCCAGTTATCAAAGTCCACCGTTGATACTGCCCATTCGGGTTGACCTTCCACTGGCGCGAGTACGAGCTTCATACCCATGACGTAAACAGTACCCGTTTCTCCTGTTTCGCAAACGATTTTTAGACGGACACCCGTAATTGCGCCAAGATTGATTTCATTCTGTTGCAATACAGAACGCTCAACGATAAACTGGCTATCCCCTTCTATAATTGCTTTGAGACTATTCGAGAGAGATACAACCGCTGTTAGTTTTGTGTTAGAGCAATGCCCTTCTGGGTCGGATGTGATTTCGATTCGACTCTGAACAAGATTAACCTTTGATAACGGAAATGTAGGCAATCCAAATGTGAAGTAGTCAGTATCCGAGAAGCCTGTGAGTAAATCAATCGGGTGTATTGGCGTACACGATTCGGTTTCCGTAGTGTTTTCAATTGGCAGTCCTAACGCAGGATAATTTGCAAAGATAGCGTTGTAGCCATATTCTCCTTCTGTCCAATTCTCTTCTGACGCAGACAAGAATGTACGCAAATCAACGTGTCGTTGATATGGCAACTGTTCTTTGGTTTCTTTTTCGTAGGAGTCGTAGTAGAGCCATTCGCGCTCGGTAAACTCCTCAGTAAGTGGGATATTGGATCGTTTTCGTTCAAGCATTGTGAGCCATCGTTCATTACGCCGCCGAAGTAGTCTAGTCATGTGCTATACTGAGAAACGAAAGGCCCTGGAGCAAGACCGATGAAACTCTTCGTCCATATTGTAAATCATCAACTACCGCCAGCTAAATCATGACGGTTATATTAGTTACCGATAAAACTGTTCCTATATCCTGTAAGGGAATGACTAATGAGGATTGGATTGTATTTACTCAAAAACAAGCGGACCAATTGGAGAACAAAATAACAGAACAAAATGAATTAGATGATAAACAAAAAGCAGCAGATAAGGCGCGCTATGAGGTCATTGTTGCAGCGTGGCAAGAGTACCATGAGGCGACTGCTCCAGCGTTGAGTGAGTTCAATAAAGAAATCGCCCCAGCAACAAAAAAGTTTGAAGAAAAAACCGCTTTAGCGCGAAAAGCATACGACGAAGCTCTTAAAATAAACGACTAATACGGAAACCAAACCGATTCTTCGCCATAAACGACACCATCAAGTTCGACGGGAAATGTTTCAACATTGAAATCGCTTAGTTCCGTGTTGGTATCGTCCGTACCTGCCTCGATATACAATTCTGTATCGGCGGTAACTGAGAACTGACTCCGTAAGAAAGCGAGTTCTTTCAGTCCCGCGAAGTATGCACGGTCGTTTTCGAAAAGCGCATTCAGTTCCTTATATTCATGACGACAAGTAACCCAGAAATACATCACGGGCATTGATTCATCGAAAACGATTGCCTGGCGATTCAATCCCGATACTGCCATGCTTGGATTACCACGGAACTGAGGTTCACCCTCGACGGGATAGCTAGGCGCATTGTTAGCGCTAGTAGCGGCACGTGCGCCGAGAAGCGTAAGAGGGTCTCCTCGTGCCGCTGGCGGCTTGGTATAGGTGTTGAGCGTTGTTTCAATCATCCGCAGAGTTTCTGGGTCAACACGATTCGATGCAGGCGGTGCGATAGATGGCGTAGGTGTTGGATGTTCTGGTGAAGATGGGCCTTGAATAAGGTCATCAAGAAGCGGCTTGTAGCCTAGTTCAAGGGCATCGTAAACAACCCCGACGCGCTTAGCCGTAAAAGCTGGAAGAGCAACTTCTGCCAAGAACGGAGTCGCCGCCCAATCGGGGAATAGCTTATAAGTAGTAGGCTTTTGGTAATCGCCTGGTTCATATGGGCGAGCTTGCAGTTGGCTGAACTCAATCTTTATGAACTTGGCCGTAATCGGTTCTGGTAGTACATAGGTCGTCTTAACTGACGTGACATAAGATTGCGGAACGTGAACCCAGAGCTTTTGTTCCCACTCTTCTTCTGTCATTTCTCCTTCTGTTGTTCCTGTCAAATCGTTAGTGTAATAAATGTTGAATGCTACGCCAGGAGTAATAGGGTCAAGAATAATACTGTCAATAACGACGGCATTATCTTCCAACTCGGGTTCCACCAATTCAATAGAAGCAGAACGACCTCTCTGGTTTTCCCATTTACAACTAGGACTATCGCCGTCGATGTAAGGCGCTGCTTTAATTCCCTTGTTAGTCATAGCGCCGTCTATGTAGAAGATACGCGCAGTTGTTTCGTTAGCGAGAGTGCGGACCGCTACCGTTGTGGTACCATTTTCAATAGGGGTCAATGTGACAGAGAATCTTTGCCATTCTGCATCAACTTCAACAACTTGTTCGGATTTCCCAACTGTCGAATCCCCAACTTCAAGGACTAAAAAGTATTTGCCTACGTTACTACGGACCCAAACGGAGAAAGTTATTGGTTTGCCTAACCATACGGCGATTTGAGCATACGTTCCTTCTGGTTCATAAAAATGTTCTTTGGTATGAGCTATGGTTTTGACTTCGAGTACGTTATCCCCGCGAGGAGCTTCGATAGCTTCAATGACCTTGAGCGTAGCTTTGCTTTCGTAGGTATCAAATCGCAAAAGGGCATCCAGGGGCTGAATTGTAAATAGCGCTTTTGCTGGTTCAGGGGCTTTAGGTGACAATTCTTCGAGTAACGATTCTTCTTCTAAAGTGGGTATAAAACCTGAAGATGAAAGTTGTGCCTGAAGTGGTTGTATCCAATCTATTACTTTAGGAGACCCAACTAATTCGGGTTGCAGTTCTTCCAGCGGCGGATTGATAAACCACCCGAAAGGTTGACCACCCACTACGTCATACTCAAAGCTGGGATTTAGCAATGTATTGATTACGCCGTATCTTGGTGTTGAAGGAAAAGTGCGCAAATCGGAGTAATGACTCGTGACGGCGAACTTAGATGGCTGTGGTGCTGAGAGCCAATAACCCGAGTTTGTGTTCTCTCCGACAGGGGCTTGTGCGCTGGAATGAATTGCAACGGAGCGATAGGGGTCGCCTAAGAAGTCCGTACCAGAATCAGCGGTCAATGCGAGGAGTCGGAAGGCAAAAGACGCAGATGGCGTCAGAAGGGCTTTCCCGTCGCTCTGGAGGGCTTCTACGAACCCTGGCAGAGGGTTTGGTTGCGCGTAGTAAAGCTTTTCTATTCCCGACACGATTTGGAAGCCGATGCGTAGCTCAGAGACATTAGTTGTCATGCTTGCGGTAACTTCAATTTCTTGGTCGAGAATCGCATCAATCCAAATACGTTCTCCTTCCGCCTGTGCCCCTGTGACGGTGCCTTTAGCCAGTACCTCCCAAGCAGAATTGCCGAAATTATGTTGTTCAATCGTGTAATTGAGAGTGCATGTAGTCGCGGCGTCTTCTTCTACGGCGGCAAGAAGTTGAAAGCCTGAGATACCAGGGAAACGAGTCTGTCCAATTTTGACGCCGCGTAAGTAATCTTCTGGTAGACGGAACTCTTGGTAATAGAAGCTGTTGTTGGGCGTAAGAGAGCCTGTGACGACGTTTTGGTCAATCACAACTCCTGAGTATTCAGCACACACGTTTGCCATCATGGATTATGGCTCCGAAGTAGTCTAGTCGTGTGCTATACTGTCCATTACTGATATCGAATCGGCGGTCAGGGAGTTATGTAGATTCTCCTTTCATTCCCGAACTCAAGGCGTAGCGACCGTATTCCTTGGGTATCAGTTCTAAGGCGCAACGTTACGGCCAATGCGCAGATTACGTACCTCGGCGCTATACGGAAACGGCAAACCTTCTTCAGGACGGGTAAACTCAAAACGAACAAAGCGCGTGTAAATCATGGCGCTTAGTGATGTCTCAACATTCATTGTGATAATCGACCACTGATTGATGTTCTTAGCTTCGTAAGACGTACTCTGAGTTGATGTAGCTTTACGTTCGCTGACAAGTTTTACAGGAATAAAACTTCGCATTGGAGCGGCATCAAGAAGGTCGTAGCTAGCTGAGATTTGGAAAGGCTTTTGTGAGGCTTCGAATGAAAGAAAGTTGACGGCTTGTACGGTACCTAGGTCGATCTCTAGATAATCGGTTCCTGTCAAACGTTCCAAAGATGACCAAAATGGTGCCGTTTCAGAAGGCGCTCCCGAAATCTGAGTGAGGTTTTGATAGACGGCGGGATAGACGTAGTTGACTAGGGGTTCGGGACCTACCTTTGTCGTGAGCGGTTCTGGGGGATTAACGGCGGCATCAATAGCTTTGAATTCCTCTAACGGACTTTGGAATTTGGCAAGAAATGGATATTGCGCTCGTTGCGCAGGCGAATAAATGCCGATATGTTCATCTGCATAGTTCTCTACTTCTTCTAGATGTTCTGCCCCCTCTTCCGTATAGGCTACTGCCGCAGCAACGTTATGGAAATTGACGTAGTTAGCGTGTTGCCCGTTGATAGCCACAGGAGCCTCGTTCTCTACGCCTGGTTCAATCCAGGTGGTTGAGCTAATAGGGGGCCATGGGAGACCACGCTTGCCTGTCACGTAGCGCAGAACTTCGACGAATTCTGAGTCGGCAAAAGAAGCGTTAGGAATCTGACGTTTGGTCAAACCAGGAGCTTTGCCTGGCGTAGGAATACAGGTGACTGGCTTGATATTGTTGATGGCGTCTTGAGCAAAATACCAATCTTCAATAGGGATTACCGCATCCTCTCCGTCGGCAGAAGCTCCTACTTGGTTAACTTCGACTTCAATCTCAATAGGATGTTCTTCGTTGTCGGCCAGAGAGTTTTGCGTGATAAGGAATTGAGGCATAGGCTTATCTGCCAATTCGTTAATAAAACTGATAACCAATGGGTTGCCAGGAAACGGCCCGCCCGTAACCGATACATTTTTACTTCCGATGACTGGCAGGGCTTCAAGCGCAAGCATAAGTTCTTCGAAATCTACGTCAAAGGCCAAAGGGTAGGTTGTCGTTGTATTCTGAACTTCTTCGCCTTTCCCGTTTGGTCCAAGCGGCATTGTAAGCTTGAACGTACCCGCGATGGCGTTACCTTCCTCAGTAGAGATTGTTTGCTGTGAGCTTTGTGGATGCTCTTGGCGTGGCAGAAGAATTATCTCCTCTGTTGATTTAGTCAAGCCGATAACTTCAAGTCCAAGCGGGTCGTCGGAGAAGCCATCGTACAGAGCATGATAGTTCTCTATAATTTCAACTGAACGGTTGAGAGCCGACTTTGCCGCAAGGCTGATACCGAGCAATGTACCTCCAGCGCGTACGGCCTTGAGATAGTTTATAGCGCGATTCTTGTAAGACGAATCGGATTCCTGGATATTCTCCCATTGTTCGTTATTGAGGAGTCCTTCCGTGTCATCGGTATAGGTCTCAAAGGCTAGACGAGCAAAGGAGAACGGTTCGGCATAGAAAGCATCGAGTTCTGTTGTGCGTAGACCGTTGGCTTCGATATTGAGGCGAGCCTCTAAATAATTCTGCTTTAGTGTACCTACGCCCGCAGGTCCAAGCAGCGTATACATGAGAGCGACTAGGTTCGAGTCGAGCGACTTGTTATATAGTGTTTCTGGGAAAGCATCGAGGTAACTAACGGGATGTTTAGGTCCACCCAACGGCTCAATAAACACCTGTTGATTGATAACAGTCGTGATATCTGGAGTTTCTACTGTTGTTCCAAGAGGTTCGGACATCAGGACTTACCCCATGTTCCCTCTGCCCGCGACTTGATAACGAGGCCAGGAAGCGTATCTCCTTCCTGCGTTCCCGTTGGTAGCGCGGGTAGCTCGTCATCGCGCAGGAAGAAGTCAGAATCGAAGGTATATTCGCCACCCGCAAACGGTTTATCTGTTGGGGCAGGTGGGTAAAATATGGTTGGAAGCCCATGTTCACTGCTGGTTGCGTATTCACGTTTACCAACCGCTTTGTATTCGATGCGAAAAGAACGGATAGGTTCGGTAACTCCCGTAGTTGAGCGGGGATCTTCGCTTACTTTGACTGTTTCGGGGCTTATAACTTCATTGATTCGCGTTTCAAGTATTGCGGCGGTTGTACCTTCTTCGAGAGGTTTGATTTCTTTCGTTTCTTTGGATTCTCCCGAGCCATATACAATCTTATATGAGCCTCGTTCTGGATGTCCGACTACATACAGAGCTTGAATCTCCTTTTGAGTTGCGCTACCCCATTGAATACGGTCGAAGAAGATTCCCTCTAATGGTTGACCATTGATATCCGTTTGCCACACGCGAATAAGGTTCGGGTCGTTCGATACGTCATTAGACCAACGCACGTTTTGTACACCAGCCACATTATGAATCTGTGCAAGAAGGTCGGAGAGGCGAATAACGCTACCAAAATACTGATTGGCAAAGAACGTTTCAATAGCTTCATGAATTGAATTATTGACCGTAGATGGTGTGACTTGTGAAGCATAAACTACGGTAATGCCGAGCTTGAAATATCGAGTGCGGGCCTTATGCGCAAGTACATCGGTAGTAATCTGTCTACTAGCCTCTAGCGCTGCCTGTAGGTCTTCGATATTCTGGTCGTAGAAATATGGTTCGACTTCAATCAATGTCGGACTTGTTTGTTCGCTAAACAATTTACCTTTGTATTCGGGCTCTGGTTTTATTTTAGTCGGAGGGCCTCCTTCTGCTCCTCCTTTACTTCCAGGAATCGTAGCGCTCCACTCAATGCCATCTCGCGCCCTAACTGTACCTCCGTAACCCGAAACATCATGTACCAGCCAATAGTGGACCCCTCGGTAGTATTTACTTTCGCCAATCGTGATTTGTGCTGGAATAGCAAGTACGGGTAGAGCAAAAAGCGTAGTTAGTATATTACCTTCGAGCGGTCGCTTGGTCGTTTCACCATCGCGTCGGTAATTCTCATAGTAGTACATGCTCGTTGGGTCATCCATAAATGTTTGGGGGTTTCCTGCCAACGGAGCGGTGAAAATCGTCGAGGTCGATTGTTCGTTTGTACCGTCGATATATACATCAACTGCATTTGTGACGTTATGTTCGACGCTGTTGCGCGAAGCCGACGATGTATATGCGTATTCAAGGAGTATAATAGCTTCAGGAGATATACCCGTGATACCTTCTTGTCCGCCTTCGTAGACATTGGTGAAAGTTATATTTGGCTGGTTTTTGCCAGTGATATTTGTTCGGGGGTCTACACCCGTACCATCAATCATGGCGCGCAGAGTATCGCCCTGGAGAAGCGGCGGATAGTTGAAATTGAAGTCTACGCTTTCACGGAAAAAGAATTTGCTAATACCAGAAGTGGTATCAGAGATAAAGACTGGTAATCCTTTCCAGATTTCCTTAGCAAATGGATTTGTAGATAGAGCGGTAGTCCAACTATTGACTAGAGTTTCATAGTAAGGTAGATATTTACCGATAAAGACCCAACCGTCTGTTACGTCGCCTTCTGTAACTGGGTTAGAGATAACAATTTCTGTCGAGGATTTTATTGATGAGACAATGCCAAAGGTGGCTAAGGCTGGACTATCTTCGGCTTTATATACCTCGACAGGGTCACCTTTTTTGATTCCGATAGTAGATGGGATGGTGATTATATTACTTTTGTCTTTACCAGAACCGCGTACCATCAACGGATATGGATAGCCATAGTACGATGCACCCCCTCCATAAGGGTACTGACCTTGGTCATTGCCTGTTGGGACCTGAATGTACTCTTGGTATTTGGAAATCGGTCCAATGACATTAGCCTTGGTGCTATAGGCAGTCGCTACAGACAACGCGAGGAATTGGTCTTCGGTACCTGCGAGGTTTCGGAAGACGGTATTCTTGAAGCGCGTCTTGAGGCTGTTATCGTCTTCTTGGTCGGTACCTCCAGTTGTTGCTGCTGGATTCGTGACTCCCGTGATTCCCAATACTGGCGCAAACGACATAATCGTGATAGTTTCGGCAGGTACATTGCCTATAGAGCCTGGATTTTTGGCCTTGATAGGAACAAGTTCTGTTTCAGATTCACCAACATGTAATGTGACCGTTGAAGTAGTTACGAATTCGGGCAGGATGCCATCTGTAGCCGTCGATATATGAGACTTGAGGATTACACCAGATGGAATAACGATATTGACAGTCGCGGGAGAATTGCGCTTGAACTTGACAAACCCCGTAGCAATAGTAGCCTTTTGTCGTTCGAATCCAAAGAGCGACATGAAGTTGGTTAGGTTTGCACCAAACTTGCTATCCACGTTAAGAGCTTCCTGGAGCCCTATAAGGTCGATAGAGCTTTCGGCGATGGCGTTCGATACTGTATCGAATATAAGACGCTCGGGCGTTCCTACTTCGGCAGAGATGGTTGGCTTGAGCAGACGAATCTGCTGTACCATAGCTTCAGCTATTTGACTTTGACTCAGGACGGGCATTATTCAATTATCTTTCGTAGACGTAAATACATATCATCTGAAATTTGATTACGGTATTGCTCTAATATCTCAAGAGCATATACGATTTGATCTTCAACTTTTTGACCTCTCGGATGACGGGAAGACCAAAGCTCAAGGTTCTCAAGGCGATTGTCTCGCTTATTTCCATTCTTATGATGAACTGTCTCGTTATTTTGTAATGTGCGACCCAAATAATCTGACATTATTAGTCGATGTTCTAAAATTTTCTGACTAGGATAAAAAGGGTGTTCTGGAGGAGAACAAATTTCTAGATATCCCGTGTTGATCTTACCGTTGCCATAAAACCGAGATAAAATTGGCTCATTCTCTTTTGGTGTTCCATACTTGTATATGCGTCGTTGATGAGTTTTACAATATTTTTCTCTACCTACTCTTCTTTCACAACCTTTAGCTTGGCACGGTTTAGACGGCTTCAAAGGCTTATCTAATTGAGGATTTCCATGAGTATAAACACGGGCATAATGAGCAGCACAATAACCTTGTCGCGAATTCTCGCGATCACATTCCAAAACCTTACACGTTTTACTATTGGTTTGTATATCGGTCATTGAGAAACGGGGATGTTGAGTTCTAATGTATCGTTGCCGATTTCAAGGGCAAGGTTACACATAAGGTGGTCTTCTGCGGCCGCAAAGTTTACTCCCACTACACGAAGTAAAATCTCTCCTGGCGTGAGAGTCGCCTTGCCGAATTTGATTGCGTCATTTTCATTTCGTGCAATTTGCTGAGCTTGGTAGTTCTGACAGATGCGCAATAGCTCAGAGCGTACGACGGCGGCGGCATGATTGAAGTCTTTTGTGCCGATAACAGTGGTTTCTGGATTGATTAGGTCTTCCTCTAAGATAGAACCAAATTCAGGATGATTTTCCTCAAACCCTAGCGGCGTCAAAATGGCGCATACTAGGTCTTGTTGTAGCTTAGCGGCATTCACTACAGTACCAAACGAGGTACCACTCAGACCGAGATCACCATTTTTGAGTTCGAGTGAGAATGACATTCGTCTATTACAACGTCGTTTTCATCTATGATTCGAAAATAAGATAGGATGAATAAAGCGTACCTTCAGTCTTTACCTTCCACCTTTTGCCCTTGGGGCATATAAAAGAGTAGCTATCAAGTCGCGGTGTCGTCGTTAGAATTTCTTCTGTACCTATGAAGATGTGTTCGATTGGTTGACTCGATATCAAGAATACAAAAGTATCAGCTTCTACTTTGTAAAATTGTTCAGAATTGCGTATATGTTTTACTTCGGTATAGTTTTTAGCCCATTTTGTTTCTGCTTTGGCTTCTTCTTTAATTAGCAAGCTTAGTTTACCTTGCTGATTTAGTAAAACTCGGCCACTCGCTGTACTTATCACCGCATCACCGGGTTCCGCTTCAATGATTGTACTCATGATATTCCTTTTTCTTCGGTTGGTTCCTGTGCCTCATAAATACCCTCTAGAAACCATGAACCATTTTCTTCACGAACGGTCCATGACTCTCCAGACATAGGCCAACGAAAAATGGGAGTATAATAGTAAGCGTTGATAGATATTACCTCGCCGTTTCGAGTTTCTGCTTCGATAAGGCGCTGAGAGGGGTCGCAGGTGATTATCTTCACTCCGCGCTTGAGTTGTATGTTTACATGGTCTCCGAGTCCCATTAGAATCCTGTTTTCTGAAACGCATTGTTTCCGCCAAAAGCATTGCTATTTTCGGCATTTGTTTTTGATGGTTTTGTCTTTTGAGGTAGAGCAGGTCGTTGTGGTGGAGCCGTAGCTTCTTTCTTTGTTTCATTACGAAGAGGCTCGATGAGCGCGTCTACCATATTTGGTGGTAATTCTTGTGTTTCCGTAGAGGGTTGACCATTGACGTAAAGAACCGATGGCGCAGTAAGCTTGGCATATGTTTGGTATCCGTTAGTCGTATCCCAAGTATGCGTAACTTCCTCGATATACATTTGTATACCGTGCTCAGGGAATCCGACCTTGCCTCCAGGAAATAGCTCGGGCATAAATGTGAATGAAAACGGTGTTTCGAATTGACGCGACCAACCAAGAAGAAACTGTTGGTATGCCAAGAGACACTCATAAATTGTACTCGTAACCATTGGATAGGATTCCTTTAATACGCGAGGTCCATAGCGTTGAAGGAATTCAACAGCCTCTTTACTATTCATGAGGTTAGCTACGCCAGGTCTCTTTTGGTCAATTTCTTCTTGTTCGAGATTGTAAAGCACACCTTCCGAGTCCATTGCTTCAAAGATGGTCATAACACCTGCCTTCTCTTCGAGTACTAGTGGGGTGCTTGAGGGGGGCGCAGGATACATAGGGTTTCCAAGAGAGAAAACGTGTGTCACAAGGTTGGTATCGCTAAGTTCTATACCCCCATCAAGTATCTCGATATCGTAGATAAGCCAATACGCATCATGATGACCAAATTCGCCAAAATAATCGGGATAAAAGGCATAGAAGTCTCCATTTGGCAACGATTGAAAGCTACGTAAAGAGGATTCACAAACTTGTTGTACAAAAGGCATAAGGGGCTGCGCATTCATGAGCGCCTTTTGACCTTTAAAAGCCTCTGCTCTAATTCGTTCTTCTTCGCTTGGCAGGCTCATCCTAGAAGCAAACGCAGCAGCGGTAGCTTCGCTAAGCATTGAGGCTCCTTTAGCGCCTTTCTGTTCTGCTTCGCTTCCAGTTTCTCCTTCTGTACCCGCAAGTGACGGCGCTGGTCCTCCTGTATAAGGTTCTTCAAGTTGCTTAGCGCTTAGGTGCATTGATTCATAAGTTCCACTTGTAGACGGCCATTCACTTTCTTGTTCGCCTCCCCATCCCGCTCCTCCCTTTGGATTCTTATTCCAACCCGTACTAAAATAACGACCATTGATAGTCATCCACTCATGTTCACTATTGGCATAAATCGTTACCCCTTTACCCTTTGGTCCTGGTCCAGGTTCACCGATAGAGCCATAAACATGCATCATTTCGCCAGAGGTTCCAAATGATGAACCTGTTGGGACAAACCCTCCAGCGGCAAGTACGGCTAATACTGAACCAGAGCAGTCAAATCCGTTGACTAGAGCCCCACCAGACTCATGTTCGGTGCCCATGCTAGGCGTACCAACGGAAGGATGTCCCCCTCCATAGGAGTAAGGATAATTCTTGTTACTGATTTCAGAGGCTCGCGAAATCATTACATCGAGCCGAGTCCTCTGTCCAGCGCTTGTCTTTTCTTTTTTACCTGCGCGTTGGATTTCTTCTGGATTTTCTTCGCCAAGCCCTTTTGATAATGGCGGTTTAGAGGAAATTGGATACTGTGATACATACCCCTTAGCCTTGGCAAGTTCTGTATTCCAACGATCCGCATATCCTACGCTACCCTGTACCTTTGTTGCCCATTGTTCCCAATTTCCTTCAATCTTTAGATTTGGGTTTTCCGCCGCAACGGATATAGCGGCCTTGCAAAAGGCCGCTGTTGCAATAGAGGTATCTATTGCTTCTTCGCGGGTATATGACTTGCTATTTCCCTTTCCCGAATAAGGAGTATCGGTTTGAGCGCCATTGAATTGAAATTGAAACCATCCTAAAGCCCCTCCACTTTCTTTAGTTATCTCTTCTTGGTCGAATCCCTCCTCGCAAAGAGCTGTACAGATAACAAATTCAGGTGGCACATTAAAACGGTTTGCTTCTTCGGTCATTGTTTCTACAATTGGCTTGAGAGTTGTGAGATTTCCAGTTGGTTGGTTTTTTCCTTCGCCTCCGCCTGGACCTCCCCCTTTACCATAAGAATGTGTACCGATAGCTGCTTCAAAGAAACGAGTAATGATTGCTTGGGAGTCTTTATCGTTTTGTTCATAGTCGTTCCATAGCTTGTTGATTAGCTTAGGTACTGAAGCAGGTACATTCTCAATCCAAATCTTCTCATCTTGCCAATCGCCAATAAAATAAAGAATAGCCCAAAGTAAGTTGGCAAAGGCACCATCATTCGATGAATACTTACCTTCCGTTTCAAGTCCAAAGGGTACTCCGTTGGTACTATTTTTGAATCCCGCTTGACCAACCGTTTCCTCCCATTTATTGGTTGTCGTATTCTTTGTTGTCGGCGATGTTGGACCAGCGACCTCACCAGGACCAATGCCAGGTTCTCCCGTTTCATTAGGTATGCCCTGAACCCAGCCAAAGTTTTCAAGCAGGCTAAGGGTGTATGGTTGTGCAAGCTGATACCAGTTATAGAGAAGTCGCTTGAGAGTACATGACGCTTCAAGTGTAATCGGACCTGGGCGCATCTGATAGTACGGAGATTTGTCTAAGAAACCTGTAAAGACCTGTACAGGATGTCCTGGTGTGCGCTCTAGAAAAATTGTAATCGGGTCTTGAGGGTGGAAAGCTACTTCTCCAGGTCGAGTAAAGATACGGTCTGGATTGCGCAATGTTATCTTGGCGGTGGATACTTGATTAAGTAGTCGATGGATTTCTCCGCCAATTATATATTCCGTGAGGTCCATTATTTCTTCGTTTGTATTCTTCACAAACGCCCAGCACTTGGGTGAATACACAATTCGCGCTACACCTTGTTGTGCCATTAGAATCCACCTCCCCCAGGTAATGCTTCTACAAGTGGAACTTCTTTTAGTTCTGGAGGTGCTTCTGGTAGTGGAGAAGGATTAGACGTAGGTTTAGAATTAGTAGCCGTTTCTTGTTTACGGTAGGTCGGTTGATACGGCGTTGTAAGACCTTCAAGAATCTCAACCCAACTTGCTTGTTCGTTTTCGTATACGTTCTTCTCAATAGCTTTGTAAATTCCCGCAAACGATTGTATCACTGTAAAGTTGAAACTAAAGATTGGTGCATATTCTCCTTGTTTGTATTTTCGTTCGATACGTGGTATAAACCCCTGCGCGCAGGTTCGTTTATGTGTACCCCTCGTGATTGGTTGTTTCGCATGGGGTATCCCCCAACCTTCTGTAACCTCTAGCTGTGTGACATTAAAGTCAGTATTACCTACAGCCTTCTTTTGAGCTTGGTGTACAAATTCGGTAAGCACTCCATAATCTCTTTGGTCAAGACATTGAGCCTTAACCGTAAGCGATGGAAGCACGATATTATGCGCGTAGAAATCACGTGTATAGCGCGCTTGTGATGTGGTTCCGCTGATTCCTATGTTCAGAGACGTTTCAGAGACGAAAAAGAGCACCTTTGTTTCACCGTCAGAAAGAATCCCATTGGCCCGAGCAAAGGCTGCGGTACGTCTAGCTTCGCTAATACGCGGAGCGCGAATATCATATCCCTGTTCCGTTTCCTGGGTCACCCCAACCCAAGACGTAGGTTTGAAAATGGGCAACGAAGAAGTGTTGAATTCGGCTGACATCCTACTGATTAGACTACGCTATGCTCTATTCTTTGTTTGAGATTTTAGTTCCTGGTGTAGTAGGCGTTCCGCTTTCACCGAAGGTTTCATTTCCAAAATTGGGTTTAGCTCCGACCGCCGTCATTGTTTGGAAAAAAGTATCGTCAAGATAAGATGGCAAAAGCGAATTGTAGTAATCACCAATCTTAGTAGCACCTTCAATTGCTTGCTTAGCAGTGGATTCTACAAACGTATCGCCAGCAAACGTACCTGGCGCGATATATGGATTCTGAGCGGGGTTTCCTGACTCTGGGGAAATAGTACCTTTGAGAGTCAAGAACTCGCTTGGATTATTTTTTCCATTGATTGTTTCGATATTTCCGACTTCTAATTCTTTTACAACGAGTTCCTGGAGCTTACTTACATCTGGCGATTTATCAACCATGTGTGCTTTCATTTGCCATTTTGGTGCAATCGTTTCAAGAGAATATGTGAAACCAGGAGTTTCAAGTGGTTGGATTTCAAAGCGCCAACCTCGATGTGCATACTCCATAGTCATTGGAACCTGCGTATATTTATCCGCGCTTGCTGCTTCGCTACCTTGGGAGGCAATCGTAAAATACTTCATAAAAAAAGAATAGATTTTCTCGGCTTCGCTATATTGGCGAATTGTGCCTTGAATAGTTACATCATCAATATAAACACTTAGAACTTGTACGACTTCTCCGCCATAGGTCGGAAATTGAGCGGTATTAAGCGCATATGCCCATCCAACTTCGTCTGCGCCCGTAAGTACGGATAAAGGTGCTCCGCCGTTTACAAGTTCGTGCTGAAAAATGAGTTCTGTAGCTTCCATAATTATCCGTTATTATATACCTTTGGTTCAGTACGCGTTAATTGTGCATATTCGTTATGTATAGCCGATTCTTGAGCCGATGCCGAGGAACCTTGAGGGCTAGCCGCTGCACTACTTGTTTGTTTACCTCCAGCGTTTTGTTCTTCTTTCTTAGGAGATTTTGCAGTCGGGAACTTGAGCTTGAACCATCTTGCAGCTTCTCCTGTTAGTTCAATTTTGGCATTTTCTTCATTTTCTTTTTCAATGTTTACCTTATTGACCTGTTCAAGGGCTTTCCAAAGTTCGCCAGCCTGTTTAGTCACACCCTCCTTCTTGATGCTCGCAACCTGCGCAGAACTAACCCCCGCTTTTTCAGCCGATGCGTACAAACCCTGAGAACCTTCAAGTTCCGCACGAAGAAGGTTTTGATCATGTTCTCCTAATTGTCCTGCCTTTTTTGCCTTTTTAATTGTATTTTCTAATGATTCATGACGATTAGAGAGACTTTCCTTTGCATGTTGTAATTCTTGTTCAAGCTGAGGACTATTTTTTCCTTCGAAATATCCCCCATGCTTTCGTGTTAGTGCGAGTCCTTCTTCAAGCTGTTTTACTTGGTTTAATGCACCATAATATTCATGACCAGCCTTTTCTTCAGAAGGACGATCGACCATTCCCTTACTGCGTTCCATTTCATAGCGGTGCTTTTGGATGTTTTCAGCCTCTTGGCGAGCACCTATTTGAGCTTCAAGTCGCGGCTTTCCAATTTCTTTTAAGCGTTCTGCATGTTCGGCGGTAATGTTTGGTTCCATCATATGGATTGCGCTTGCTTCCTTAGTAGCCGCGCTCTCAACTATTTCTTCCTTACCCGTCACTTTATTGATTCTTGTCGTATTGGTAAACGGTCCCATAGATTTAGCAAACCCTGCTACTTTTTCCACAGTTTCCATGGCGTTCATTGCAGAAGCAGAACCAGACATACTCTGGACCCCCCAAGGCATGACACCCTTAGTAATCGCCTGGGCCTTACCAAACTTACCTTCGTTTATGCCCTGAATGATTGTTGGGTTCATACCCGTACTTTGAGCGATTTCTCCATAATGTTTCATACCTGCAATTAGTGTACCCCCTCCCTCTGCGGTCTTGGCTGCAAACTCTTCCATACCGCTTGTGACCTCTTCAAGCGTTTTATGAAGGGTCTTTGCCGCTTCGGGCAGTTGTTCAAGAACTTTTTTTAGTTCTTCTGGATTTGCTTGGCCAAGCTTTAATGCATTTGTCGATTCGGCAAGTTGCTCAATTGAAGTCGGACTGTTGAAGCCTTTCTTGACAAGGGGCGCTAAAGTATTTTCTAATGTGGCTTGATTTCCGCCAACATCGAATCCAAAGGCCCCTCCTTCTCTCTGATTCGACCAACCCTGAGAGGCTAGGGCATTACTAAGGTTTTTTGCTTCCTCCACCCCAATGCCCGTGCCAAGGAGACTTTGTTCAAGAGCGTTCGTGGTAGCCCCAAGCCCGACCTTAGCGGCCGGGGATGTTGCTAAGGCGATTGGATTGATTAGCCCGGCAATATGCGAAGCATTGATACCCGTGCCTGCCTGCGGAGAATAACCTAGCGAGGTTCCCAAACGCGATGCGCCAATTCCAAAATCAAAGGCGGGTTGAAGTATTTTAGCTTTTATAGCGCTTCCATAGGTCGCCATAGAAGAGGCAGTATTGAGAACATGAGCGATATTTCCTGCTGCAAGAGGGCCTTGTGTTGCTTGAAATGCTTCAACGGTAGGAGTTTCACCAGCTTCACTTGCTTGCGAAGCATATTGTTTGTATTTACCCATCGCACTCTTACCTGCGGCCTGCTCTCCAAGTTTCAATAAAGCGTCTAATTGCCACGATCCGAAGACCGGAATGCGCATCGGTTCTTCGTTCATGTTGGTTGCTTGTCCCCAGTTGAGCCCTGGAATTGGGCTACTAGCGTCGGCGCTTACTCCCCCAGGAAGAACGCTTGGTCCTCTCCTACCTTGACTACCGGGAAGCCCTTCGTCATAAATAGGTTTACGGGATTCGGGGGGCGAGGAATCAAACTGGCTGAGCATACCAGGAATTTGTTTAGGCTCCGGCTCCCAGGCTTGAGATATAAATTGCTTGGACAAAGCACTGACAGGAAGTTCGCCGAGGCCACCTTCTGAAGAGGCGTTTGCTTTGGCGCGAGCTAAAGCCTGCTCCATAGTCGGAATTGCCATCTGTTCTACGTGACGGTTCAAATCTTCTACCGCGTGCTGAAGCCCTTCCATCGCGCGGCGAGACGCTTGTGCTGGATCGATGTCATCTGTAGCCATCGACTATTATGGCGCGTTTGGGCCTATTGTGCTAGACTAAGATGATGGCTGGAAAGGCAAAAGATCTTACTGGGCAACGGTTTGGTAGACTGATTGTGCTGAGTCAAGGACCCACTCGTCAGGGGCCGGGAATAAAGTCCGAATGGACGCAATGGTGGTGCCTTTGTGATTGCGGGGTTGAAAAGCTCAAAGGACGTTCCGAATTGATAAAAGGCAAAACGAAATCTTGCGGTTGTCTAAAGCGTGAGTATGACGCATCAGGGCGTTCAACCAATCGTACCCATGGATATTCCTCCGGACGTAGCCGGACCCCAACTTATCGGAGTTGGCAAAATATGAAATCGCGCTGTAGCCCCATCTATGCTCACGCATGTGATTATATTGAACGAGGAATCAAAGTTTGCGATAGATGGAAAGACTTTGAGAACTTCCTCGCCGACATGGGTGAGCGACCCGAAGGACTAACCCTTGATCGGATCAACAATGAAGGCCACTACGAACCGGGGAATTGTCGTTGGGCAACTTCATCAGAACAAGCTAAAAATAAGCGCACCGTCGGCCCGCTAGAAGCTAAGATACGCGATCTTGAAAAGCAGCTAGAACAAGCGTCCAGAGCTTCTTGACACGAAGCTTAGAAGCTGATATGCTATAAGCATGATCGTTCTTCTTTTCTTCATTATGTGGGCAACGATACTTGCTCCCTTTGCTTGGGTTGCTTGGTGTGGCTCAAGGACCCCTTGGCGTTAGTACGTTCGTCCAGAGCCCTTGACAAAGTGCTCGCGAACTGATATCTTATGGGTATGATCTTCTTTGTTTCCACATTTATTTTGTTGCCGATTATCATTTGGGCGCTCATCTCCGATCCGTCGGCGCTATGGCAGTTACATTGTACACAAGACGCCATGGAAGAGGAAAGCGCACGGATTATCGCGCGACAATCCGTGGCCCGTAATCAGAACAAGCGCCCCGTACTACATCCAAACGGCAAGAACTGGCTATAGTACAAACGTCCAGTAGCCCTTGACAAGATGCTTTCGACCTGATATGTTATAGGTATGAACCTCCTAAGAAAAACAATTTTATGTATCTTCTGGACCATCATGGCTCTTCCCGTTCTTCCTTTTCTTCCAGTGATTCTGTTGCTTACTTGGGCGGATAACCCTAAAAATCGTCAACTTGCTATACTGTAGGTAATGTTCAAGACAATAATCGCCGATCCTCCGTGGGCATATGCTGCGGCAAGCAATCACAAAAAGCTAACAGGTTTCTCCACTAGTTCAGAACGCGGCGACTGGGAGTATCCAGCGTTATCAACAGACACGCTTTGCGAACTTCCTGTGGATGATTGGACCGACGAAGATGCGACACTTCTGCTTTGGACTACGATGCCTTTCTTGCCAGATGCGTTAAGAGTGATAGACGCTTGGGGATTTACGTATAAGACTGGACTCGCCTGGGTAAAGGTCCAGAAAAGCGACTATACAAAGCCAGCTTACGGAGTTGGCTATCATTTTCGAGGGGCTGTCGAGCCGATTCTTATGGCTCAAAAGCCAGAGGCCAAAGCCGTGCGCACTAACATGATTAACATTCTTTGCGAGACCCTTGGACATTCTCGAAAGCCAGATTCTCTCTATCAAGTCGCGGAGATGTATCCTGCTCCGCGACTTGAGTTATTTGCACGCCGTTCACAACCTGAATGGTACTCGCTTGGTGATGAGGCCGATGGCGACGGTCTAGACATCCGCGAGCGCGCCAAGTTAATAGATTCTGAATACGATTGGAATCAACATTATAATTCAGGCGTCTAGCCGCCATTCATCAATAGGTGGCTGTATCCTTCGGGCATCCCATCGGGCGCGCCTATATCGGGCGGCGTATAGTCCTCTCCTTGCCACGCCTTTATCATCTCCTCAAACTCCTCCTCTGTAGTCGGCTGCCATAGCTGCATTCCAGGACCATCGGCTACCAAATCCTTGCCATACAGCTCGCGCCACATATCGGGATTGGAAATCAACATTGACCGTTCAAGGTCTACTTGGTCGTTGTCATTCTCGATTCGGTTTTCCTCGTCATGTAAGCACATGACAAGCTCGCCCTGAAGGTCATTCAGGGCTGGATACCCAAATCGGTCAATGCGGTGGAGATACCCGGCGGAATCAAGGAACCTGGCAAGGGCTGCGAAGGGTCCAGGTCCCTCTCGGATAAATCCCGAAGCTCTCGTATCCCAGCGAGTGCTTCTTGCTCTAACTCTAGATACCGAGCATAGAGAAACGATAGTGTGGGTTGGTACCACTTTTGAGTGACGTAATTCAAACGCGCTTTTGCGAAATCATTGAGGTCGGGACCCGCCTTAATGCAAAACTCGTTATCGTCGTCTACCGACGTAAGACTCAAACCGACTTGTGCATTTGCCCATACCTCTCCCTCGGAGATTGAACCGCGCCAAGGTTGAATGACGATAGAGACGGCGGCCTTCTCCGACGGGTACAATGTACGCAGAGAAAATGTGTGTCCACAGAACTCGACCGTCTTCTCAATCTGACCGAGAAATACGAGTCCGCGTACGGGGAGTCGAATCTGCTCCGTAAATAGCGAGAAAGGGTCAATGCGCTCTTCCTCTGGTGGTGCTGCTGTATCTGCCATACTTACCTCACTTGTTGTTGGTACTACACATTACCTACTTGAATCGGTCTAAAGAGGGTTGTCGCGTACGCGGAAGGCAAGACTTGGATTCGAGTTGCGTGTTACGTACCTGAACGACACAGTCACCTGCTTAAGCACTTCCATCGTTCCTACGGCAATCTGCTCGCCGTCCTGTACGCCCGTGATTACGCAGTTTCCTGTGTAAACTCCGTTAGAAAGTGTAAAGGCGTGCTCGTCGGGAACATCGAGGCAATATACATTCTCAGAATGACCCGTACTTTCAATTGAATCAACCTTCCAACAAACGGTTGAAGCGTCTGCTAATGTTACGTAGCGCATACGAGATGTTCGTTTACCATAATTAGTCTCATCGGTTGGGTCCTCTCCCTTACCGATAACCACATATCCAGCAAAGGCTGCATATTCTTCCAGCCATTCAAGAGCTTCATGATTACTTGAGTTTATCTTAATACGCCCCGACTCAAGATAATGAGCATCCGCTATACCCCAACCAGCGATAAACCCAGCCAAGTAATCTGCATTGTCTGTGCGCTCAGGTAGCTCCTTGAAGTTTTGTGTAGCATAGGCGATAGCAGTTCCACCATAACCTATTCCCTTCTCGGGACCAACATTAGATTGCTCAATATGAATATCATCAAAGAGATCATTTGCGGCCGCCTTCATACTGTCGCCATAAATACGCAGTGCATGTCTATGTAGTTGCTTCTTGGTCTTTTGTTGATACTCATGAGTTCCGTCGCCAAAGACTAATCCGTGACGCATACCATCTTGATAACTCTCAGAAAAGGTATCAATAGTATTACAATGAGCCATCAATCTGTCCCCAACCGCAAGATTATCGGTAATTGATCCATTAGCTTTGATCCAACGATGGTTAGGGGTCGCTTCTATCTCAATTGAGAAATTGCTCTTTGGTGCGGTACGCCACATATTACCACCGCTAGGATGGCGCATTTTGCTCATCGGCTTTAGTCGGATACGATTGAGTGGTTGTTTTCCAAGATAATTGACCTTTGAGGTTACAAATCCACTCTTTGTAAGCGCATGCACGGTCTCGCCAACCGAATCCTCAAATGATCGTATACCTTCATCTGTAATATAGGTTTCATGGCCAGCAAAGCATCCATGGTACTCCTCTGTGTACGGAGTAATCGGAGAACCCGCAGGTCCTGACGCTCCAAGAGGACGGATAATCTTGACGATTTCTGTCTTAGCGGGTGAAGCTTGAGCCTGACGAATGAAGATGTCTACGATGTCTACCGCGCCCATAAAGATGCCGCCGTTATTTGGCCCAGTGAGTTTAAAGTTGGTACTCTGGTTTTCAGGAGTTTCAGAACCGAATGGACCGTTCTTGGCTCCGAGGCTAAGACCTAGTCGGTCCCAGACCTTAGATGCCGTTCCACCGCTACCGAAAAGCTCGAACATGTTCAATACGATTTGTCCTGGTCCCGCCGCGACTGGTGTGATAATCTCGATAGGGTACGGCTCGTCCATTGGCTGAATTGCCGACATCCCGCCGCCTACAGGCTGCGGCGATGTGTAAGAGACCTGCTGACAGAATGTAATGGGAAATCCACCGAACGTAAAGACGGTGAATACTCCGCCTACGCGGACTCTGGATTGGAATGTTGGGTCAACGGATGCCATCGTAAATTACTATACCGTTTCGCCCTGTGAACTGTTTTCCGTAATCGAAACCGTCTGGCTTGAAAGGTCGAGCGAGAATACAATGTCGATGTAGTTGAGTGTAAATGCAGGTCGGTATGAGAAGCTCGCCGTGATTGTGGTCGGTTCGAGAGATGCAATTGCTACCACAGGAGTCTTGAAGTCTACGAGGTCTCCCGCCGACTGGAGAGCGCTCAAAACGCCGACGATTGCGGAGCGTACGATGATTGGGGAGTTTCCATCTGCAATAATTTGTCCAATAATCTGATTTTCAAGAGTCTCTTTGACCGATTCAATCATCAGGAACTTGGCGCGAACCACAGAAACCTCAGAGCGAGATGCGCCATGTGTGTTATCGAGCGAGATTGCGTGACGGCATTGGATTTTGCCTTTGTTTTGCTCAATAACAAAGAGTCCTTCGCCCGCGTCTTCGTTCTTCTGCGCTGGGGTCCGAAGGTCATTGACTTTCGTGAATCCAGTAATGCCCTTTCGCGTCAATGACGATGCAACTGGGCGCGAAGCAAGCGCTCCTGCGATTGCTGCTGCCATGTACTCGCCGCCGATAGAGGTTTCTCCGCCTTCTGGAAGAGAGATACCGTAGTTGCCGCCATTGATAAGAAGGTTCTGTGCAGCAAGCGCTCCGCCCGCATATGAGCGAACGTTACGAGCATGTTCTTGAAGCTTTAACTCCGTACCTTCGGTACCCGTTGAGTTCTCTCCAAATACTCCGTAAATGAACTGCTCTTCAACGGCGCGATATTGCTCATAACCGAGAATAGCGCTGATGATTTGGTTCATTACGGGATCTGTTACTTTACCTTCGGCATCTCCTTGGCCGACAACAGGAGTAATGATGTCAATAGCTTCAACGAGGTTTAGGGCTTTGAGTGTACCTTCCCAAACCGCTACTTCCGCGACCTGTGCCGCAGTCGGCTGCGCTGCATTTGTAATAAAGCCTCCTGCGCTATATTCTGGTTCGGTACCGCTACTTAGATGAAAGAGCGGCTGAAGAATGACGTTTCCAGCGCCGCTTTCGAATGCCTTTTGTGCACCGAGGCTAAGCGGTGAAGTATATTCACCTTTTTCATTCTTTTCAAGCGCGCTACCAAAGCGATTCTGGACTTCGTTAAAGTTGTAGAGACGGATTGGGTTGTAGTAGCCCGCTGGAACGTAGGTATAGGTGATGTTTACTAGCTGGTTGGCTCCAATCAAGCCACCATTGATACGGATGACCGCACCAAGTTCTTTATCTACTTTATAGGCTGTGGTTTCTTTGAATCCTTTACCGTTATTTGCCCCTTCGGAAGGATTAGTTGCGCTGTAAACGGAAATGACCGATTCAAGTTTAGACCCAGGCAGAGAGGCCAAGAACGGAAGCGGAGTTGGTTCCTTTTCAAATGTGAGCATCGTTTTTTCTGCTGCGGTTGCGGCGATACTGAGTGCAAGTTCTTCTTCGCCGATGGTTTCCACGACGGTTTTCGGTTCGATACCCGAACCACTAACCGTCGAGCCCACTGAAATCAACGCTTCGAGTTCTGCTTTTTTTTTGGTGATTTTGACTTTTTTCCCTTTTTCGATTGTGCCTTCGCCGATAAACGCGCCGCCGCCAAGGCGTACCTGGTCTGTGCGTGTCTGATGGCCCAAAGTAAGCCCAACAAGTACTACTTCAGAGGTTGAGGCAATAAGCGGAACCACCTGCGGGGCTACCGCCTCAGTGATAGTTACGCCAGGTGGTACATACGGAGTTGCCATTCTATTCGTTATGACGCAGAACCGCTGGCTTTGTAAGTTATAACTTGATTGGTTCTAAAGAAGCCGACATTCCCATTTGACCATCAAAGGCGCGCTCTCTATCTCGCCCTAAAGGAGGAAAGTTGTAATAATCTTCGTTTGGTACTTTGCCTTCGGGAAATTCATCGGGTTCAACTTCGCCATATTTACCCTCTGGCGTATCTGAAATACCTTCTGTATTCCATGGATATACCTTGACGCGCTTGACAAGACCAAGCGAGCCCTTATCCTCTTTTGGCGTGATACTATAGAACTCTCCAAGAATCGGAACGCGATACTCGCAGCGATAGACCCAGGTATCTTCCGCCATCCATGGAGCCATTTCCTCGCGCTCACCATAACCTGAAAATAAATCGGTGTTGACGGCGATGAAATGCCAATTCGAGTAGGGACTTAATCCAATCGTGTCATAAATGCGTTCCTGAAAGCTCTTTCCCTCTTCTCCAACCGTACCCATTTGTACGACTTCAACAAGAGCATCGGTAATCTTGTCACGGTCCACAGAACTTAGTCCGTAGACCTCTAGCGCTATGTCGCCATGATAAATACTGTGGTGGTACTCAATGAATTTTTCGTTGATGCTAAGTTCGCCGCGAAGTGACAGATTCGTTTCTCGCGTTTCGAATGCATTTTGACTAAGTAAGACACTTGTCTCGCTAAGTATACGAATAATAATAGCTTTTGCAGGAATACCATTACCTTTGACTTCAGTAACGCCAGGATATAAGTCATCAACCGTATTCAGCCCAGATAGTACGCCAGACCCTTCAGTAATTTTTCCTTTACCTTCAAGTTCAATTACGTCTACTTCAGGACCCCACTCTTTGTGGCCTACGCCTGCATTCTTGAGTTGCTGCTCATAGAACTTGACAACGATGGATGGAAAATTAACTCTTGTTGTTTGATAGTCAGGACCGATTTTTGCTTTGAGCAACGTTGGGTCTTCGTAAAGCGCAAATGCATTCTGAAGGGCCTCGGTTACTGTTCGCTTCAAAAAGGTCTTGTATTGTAAAGTTTGCTGCGCGACGTATTGCGGTTTGACTTTGCGCGGATTTGGTACAACTGATTGCTGGTCTTTTTGTTTAGCCATTTCAGCGGTCCACCTCAACCAAATAGATTGGGTCCGTTTTCGGGATTAATGAAGATTCCGCTTGCTGCGAAACTAGGTGCCTATTTCCTCCAGCCGTTAGATTTGCGGTATCTGTCTCGCGTCGTCCATAACCATCGCGTTGAAGAGCTGCTGCGCCTCTCATAGTAGTCGGAGATACCTGCTTGAGTTGATATCGCTCAAACGTCTGAAGGATGTTCTCCGAGCCGTCGATTTCGCAAGTAATTAGCAAGTCATTATCGCCCACTTGTGGGTACCAGGGCAGGTTAAGACGCGCTATTTGGGTCCTTATGAGCGCCCCCTCTTCTGTCAGCTTATATACGTCTTCTGGTGCGTCTGGAAGAATGGCGTATGTCAGATAACCAGGACCAAAACCGCGATAAAGCGGGGCTGCCTCCCATTCGGGTTCAGGTTCTTCTTGGATGACAAGTTCTGCTGGTTCTGTTTCGGTAGCTGGCTTTATCCATTCTCCGCGCGTAGATTTCTCAACCGAAACATATCCAATTCCGTATGAGAGTTGGTCATCATGAATCGGCTGCTGATAAATAGTATCTAGTCCTACGCTTGGTTCGGCAATTCCCTTTTCCACGTCCTGAATCGTATACATGTGCTTGAGCAACACTGGAGTTCCCATCCGCCGCATTGTTTCTAACGAGAGACGACGGCGACGGAGTATATCCTGCGAAATTCCCATTTCTCCTGTAAACCTAATCACATTTTTATAAATAGGTTTTAGCAATGCTGTTGGCATAATTAGAACAATTCCATATATCAGAAGAACCCGCGACCTATCAAAAAATGAATCATATTTGACCTCTAAATCACGTCTGCGTACCAGCCTTGGGTGACGGCCGTACGACGCTTATGGCAGTTGGCGCAAACGACTTCACACTTGGCGATCTCATCTTCTATTACTTTCAAGGATCGTGTGTTATGTACGAGTTGCGAAACATTGGCCGTCTTCTTATCTCGCACATGATCTAGCTCTAGAACAAGCGGATCGTCCTCGTCGCAATCAACACAGGGGTGCGCATTATAGTAATCCCAGATGAATTGACGATTGCGCTGTCGTCGTTCGTAGACTTTTTCTAGAGTGCGTTGAGGGGTGCGATCATAAGCGCCTTTTGCATTTTCCTTGGCGCATTGCTTACACTTAGTGTCATACCCTTGCTTACCGTTAGGGTGTTTGTAGAACTCGGTTTCCAAATCCTTCGGTTTTTTGCATTTGTAGCAAACTCGTATCATACATATGAAATCACCGATATCGAATAAAAAGAAACCAACTTACGGATTCTTCTAAAAAAAGCCTCTGCCAATATTTTGAGTTCTCCAGGTTCCTGAATAGAAAAGGCGTCCAGCCTTTGAGCCGACCAAAAGCGCCGAATGGCCAAGTCTCAATTCTTGACGCTTGAACAATCTCACCATGCTGATCCAATCTTCGCGCTCTGTCGCATACGCAGTTTGCCACGCTTGCGCATACCGCGTGCGGTCCTCATAAGCGATTTGTGCGCCTTGTGGTACAGGTTGCTCTATGTACGAACGAATCATGTGTAAAAGAACCTTACACATAACGCCCTTGGACAGGAGCGGCATAAGGGGATTGATTTCTCCATCTCCGCTACGCCGAGCAAAGTATGAAACATCGTATTGAGTTGGGGGCATCTGAACGTTGATATCGAGTAGCGCTTCGGGAATGAAACGTTCGATTTTCTTAAGGTCGAAATGAGCAAGTGTATAATCGCGTAGAACTGGGCCACCCTCGACAGAGTCAAAGGAATCCTCGAATCGCAACCATACTTCTTCGGCCACAAGTTGCGGTTCTGTTGGCGGCGGAATATTGAACGGGTCAAGAACGGCGAAATTAATCATTACTGATTTGACCTCTTGGGTGACTAACGTGAACTGAGCCTGTACAAGATACTCTCCAGATTGTTCCGTGTTAGTCCATTGGAGATACCCTTCTCCGTTTTCTTCTATTTCGCCAGGCCATTGTGTACTTTCGAATTCGAGCGCAACTTCTTCTTCGGCAACTTTAGGTTCTGTGATTAACGACGAATAGTCGATTAAGACGGTTTCGCCGTCAACGACCTTCGTTACTATCGCTCCAGGTTCAATATGCGGCCCTCTGACGAGCGTCTTACCTGCGACCAAGCCCACGGTCGATGGAATGTCAGTGATTTCAAGCCCGCTAACGGTCCCTTCTTTTTTGTGGATAATTCCAGAAGTTGTTTTGACCGTAGAGGGGTTACCAATCAGAATGCCGTTAGGACCCTGAATCGTGAATTCGACTCCTGCAATGTCTTCCTGGGGCACAACGCCTTCACGTTCGCGCAGCGCAGCGCGTAGCTCAGCGGTATCGCTAACGTTGATTGGATTGAGTTGGTACCGTACTCCTAGCATGCCTACTTCTTATGTCTGCGAAGTCATGCTACAATGAGCTAATGCGAATTCTAAACGAGACAAATTTGACAGGCAAGCAGCGTATTAACTTGGCAAAGTACAAAAGCAAATGCGAAAGACGACTAGGTGGCAAGGTTGACATACCTCTCAAGGCTTCAGTTGATGGTAGAGTCCTGGCCGAAGCAATTCCCGATTCGCCGCCCGATGTCGTAGACCGAGCTATCCTCGGTCATCTAGACCAAGCCGAGCTTGAGCAGCTTGGACTTAGCGCAGGTTGGTTTGTCGTGTTCGGCGAACGCACCTAGTCTGCTATACTGCGAGACATGGCATACCACCACGTAGCCGTTTTCGAGTTGGACGGTCAATTTTTAGGGTACTCAATCAAGCAAGATAGGGTCAATAGGCTCCAATCCACGCATCTGTACGCCGAGGCGGAGGAGCAAGAGCTTGCGAAACGCTTGCAGGAGCTAAACGAGAAGCAAGCGATTACGTCCGTATGGCCTGACGCCCGAGACCCAGAGGTCCAGGCTCTCGTGAATGATCCTTCCTTTGAGCCTATCGAGATGACCGAGGAAGAGGTCATGGATACCGAGAATAGCTACATCGTCTATCTCAAAGACGCCGAGGGTGAGGACACTTTCGATATCGACCAAGAGGCTTCGGTTCTGAAGTACAAAACAGCTAAAGTTCCTCTACGCCCCTCTGACTACATGAAACGTACAAAGACTGCTTGTGAAACCATAGCCCGTCAACGTGCGAGCAAAGTATAATGTCTAAAAAGCACACACTCGTAGTCGCAGATTCACATGGTCACGTGGACAGACTAGAGGCGTTACTCAAGCAAGAGGGTATTCTTGAGGATTGCCCAGACGGCGGAGTCGTTCGTCGTAATCGCGATGTCGAGGTTGTATCTCTTGGCGATGTCGGACACTACGGAGACGACACACAAGCACGTGACCGTGTCATCTGGGAATATGCGGCTAAATGGTTCGACATAATCCTCTGGGGTAATCACGACCGCGCCGTTATAGATGGCCGTCATTTCTTCATGGGTTATAAGAAGCCGTTTCCCGAGACGATAGAGGCTATTGAACGGGCTCGCAAAAGTAAACAGCTACGACTAGCTTATGAGGCACATGACTTTCTACTTACACATGCTGGATTACATGCTTCATACAAGTACAACAATGCGCCTCATGAAGATGCTGCAACGATAGCGGCGTGGTTGAACGGCCATGAGGATGAAGATAGTCAAGTCGAGGATTTCCTTGCCATTAGAGACGCGATAAGCCGCTCTAGAGGCGGTTACAGCACTAATGGGGGCATCCTATGGCGCGACGCTTCTGAGAGCCTCTACAAACCCGTGAGACAGGTCTTTGGGCATTCGGCTAAGGACAAGATGCGTACGTATCAGACTGGTAAGACGGGCGACTCTTATTGCATAGATGTAGGTCAGCAATTCAACGGTCGTCTAGGGGCGATTTGGTTACCCTCAGAGAAGTTTGTTGAAGTAAAATTAGAGGAAGATAAATTACCGACCGATGATCGGCGACAACTAGTCATTTAGGAGATAAAATGCAAGTTTGGAATCAACAAATCCCAGTTTATGTAACGCGCAAGACGGCTGATGGACTAACAGGAAATTTGAGCATTCCAGCATGGATGTTTGTTCTTTTCGGAGTAATGCTTGAGATAAATGTTTTCCTTTGGCTCGCCATTGGTATTGGTGAGGCTATCAAGCTCATAACTTCCTGATGAGATTTACTGATGATACAGTAGGTGTGGTGAAAAATGACCTACTTCGTCAAGAGGTAATGGACGCCGTAAAACGTGGCGATAAATACATTGATATTGCACGACGCGCTGGCTTTACACGAGGAAAGTTCGTAGACACACTCTCTATGAAGCGCAGACTAGGTATCCTCCCAATTCCCAAACGAAGCTGGGAGCTTGATGTGACTTGGCAAACGCATATCAGCGCAAATAATGCCGAAAGAATTGCAAAGGCCCTTAATTAATGGATGTTTGGATTATTTTACTTTCGTTTTTATCTAGTATTGTGGGTAGCCTATGCGCATGGGTGGTCGTCATACATTATGACCTTGAGGGCTGGTATGAGCAGCGTAGATTAGAACGCGGCAAGAAGCTCAGCCGACGACAAATGGAAGCCGCTAAGAAACACGGATACTAAAAAATCGAAAGCGAAGGTGGCTTAGTTGCTCTATAATGTTCCTTCAGGGCCTTTTCATTTTTTATAACCGCCAAAGCCACATGAGGACCTTCATACGGAACATAATGCTTTGATATATTCATGTATTTAGTGTTTCCATCAAAGGCTATACCTCCAGGATTTAGTCCTGACCAAACGGCTCGAATGAATTTACGCTTGACGATGTACGCCTTGACCAATCTAAAAGGGTTCACAATGTCCTCGTAGGCTCGACAGATACAGTAAGCCCCATAACCTCCTCGGGGCGACCCTGCTTGCCTTTGATTCGCGCAAGCTTATCTGATATGGCTAACCTAGCATTATCAGTCAAAGGACCCTGCGAAACAATGGCTGGATTGCCTCCCGTTGGAACAAACTGTTGTACAAGCTCTGGCTGGCGATTAAGGTCTCCTAGCGCAGCTTTAGCTTTACCACCCGCACCTTCTTCGTTCTTTGCTTGGTAATTAGGGTCGATATATCCGACCACGACGCCTTGTTTGTTGTGCTCTGTCGCAACAGTGAGCTTTGTAATCGGCTTATCATTCTCGTTTCGGATTAAAGCCAATGTCGTATTGGTCTTTTGAATGTTGTGTGTCTGTCCTGCGGCCACTCTCTTTGCAGCGCCATTACCGATTATCTCGATACGTCCAAGATTGGCAATCAGAACATGGTCTTTCTCGTCGCCATCTTCAAGTGGAAACATATCTCCACGGACTCCGCGAGGTTTAAGCTCGATACGGCGCGTTTTCATATCCGACTGGCGCTGAAGTCTGAGCGAAAATGGTGAGGTATAGAGGTTACGAATCCATTTAGGACCCGTTGCATCTTCCTCCGCAATCTCTGCGGCCTCGGCCTCTTGTGCCTCTGCCTCTACCGTCTCAACTGACTTCTGCTGAGCAAGCCATGCGTCTACTGGTGCAGATACCTCTGTCGGGATAGGCAATCCTGCCGCCTTGAGCGTGGTATAAGTCTCTAACAATGCCGCCCACTGCTCTTCGGTGAACTCGTGAGTTACGGTCTCGACCTTCGGTGCTGCTTTGCTAGCGCGCGTTTTAGTTGTTTTGCGCTTTGCAGGTGTTTTTGTTGCTGTAGCCATAATGGCCTCCATTTCTATATGTGAACTTTTACTTGCGCTGCGGGTACTTCACTTAATCTTTACCCAACGGAAGGCGTACAAAACATAGCCACCTTGGTTATAAGAGGTGATGCCCATAATCAATACAATAACGCCTAAACCGTACAAGCTAGGCGCTTTGCCTGCTGTTCGTCCTGCGGCACTAAAGGACCTTGATGTATATGCAACAGGTAAGTTACCAACGCCACCAGCAAAGGTAGCCGTACCAAAGGCTAAGTATCCGATTGATTGTAACGACGTTGAAGGCGATTGTACGATTGCGGCAATTCCGCACCTTAAGGAAGCTTGGCACGCTAAGTATAATTTACAATATACGCCACCAACCGAACTTGAAATCAAAACCGAGTATCGTAAGCTAAGTGGCGGCGAAGACACTGGTCTAGTTGAGGCAGAC
>Ga0208038_1000218_pt1 | contig 55801 bp, 51 predicted proteins | sample June2015DPH_16_1_FD_184714 | JGI IMG/M metagenome (GOLD analysis project Ga0208038, IMG submission 184714) | Peatland microbial communities from SPRUCE experiment site at the Marcell Experimental Forest, Minnesota, USA - June2015DPH_16_100... | ecosystem: Environmental > Terrestrial > Soil >...
CCACTACATTTCGAGCCCAGGTAAGGTTCTTCGCGTTGCGTCGAATTGAACCACATGCTCCACCGCTTGTGCGGGCCCCCGTCAATTCCTTTGAGTTTCAGCCTTGCGACCGTACTCCCCAGGCGGACTGCTTAACGCGTTAGCTCCGGCACGGCGGGATTGGGTACCCGTCACACCAAGCAGTCATCGTTTAGGGCTAGGACTACCAGGGTATCTAATCCTGTTTGCTCCCCTAGCTTTCGTGCTTCAGCGTCAGTTGTGGTCCAGTGAGCCGCTTTCGCCACAGGTGTTCCTCCCGATATCTACGCATTTCACCGCTACACCGGGAATTCCACTCACCTCTCCCACACTCAAGCCCGGCAGTTTCTCATGCAGTCTATGAGTTGAGCCCATAGATTTCACAGAAGACTTACCAAACCGCCTACGCACCCTTTACGCCCAATAATTCCGAACAACGCTCGCCCCCCTCGTATTACCGCGGCTGCTGGCACGAAGTTAGCCGGGGCTTCTTCTTCCGGTACCGTCATTATCGTCCCGATCGAAAGGAGTTTACGTCCCGAAGGACTTCATCCTCCACGCGGCGTTGCTGCGTCAGGGTTTCCCCCATTGCGCAAAATTCCCCACTGCTGCCTCCCGTAGGAGTCTGGACCGTGTTTCAGTTCCAGTGTGTCCGTGCGCCCTCTCAGGCCGGATACCGATCATCGTCTTGGTGGGCCGTTACCCCGCCAACTAACTAATCGGCCGCGACCCCCTCCCAGAGCGAATTGCTCCTTTGACCCGTGGGTATTATGCGGTATTAGCTAAGGTTTCCCTCAGTTATCCCCCACTCCAGGGTAGGTTAGTCACGTGTTACTCACCCGTGCGCCACTTTACTCATGGTATTGCTACCACTTTCTCGTTCGACTTGCATGTGTTAGGCACGCCGCCAGCGTTGATTCTGAGCCAGGATCAAACTCTCGTTTGAAACCTGATGCTTCCACCAAACCGACGGAGGTCGATTGGCTTCAGCTGCATCGCGCGCTCGAAAACTCGCGATGCCTTACTTGTGAGAATGATCAAGCCAAACCTGATCTCTTCTCACGACTGGCATGTTCAACCTAGTTGTCAAAGATCCTTGAGAGCGGCCCGCCTGAGCGGCGCCCTTGGGATCGAGGTCCGGCCTTTCGGCCGGCTTGTCCTCGAACTTGTGCGCTTGCCGGCGACGCGTTCACACACGTCTGCCGTCATTTTTGCGCGAACCTTTCAAATATAACAAAAATCAGCCCATTGGTCAAGCCTGACCCCTCCGCGCGGGGCCCTTCCAACTCACCGTTGGCGCTCCTCGCTCGCGAATCCGATCAGCCTTGCGGGATTCTCCTTCAAAAGCTTCGCACTGCGCAAAATATCAAACAGCAACCAGCGCAAACCGCGCTTGAGCCACTAAGGCTCACAGGAGTTTCCTCCTGGGTTTTGCAATAGCTTGTTCTCTGTGGGATTCCCTACAGGGGTATCAGGGGCTTTTGCCTCACCTGACCCAACGAACCAGCATCACAACTTGCTTCCCACTTCCCTCAATGGGCAGGCCCATCGGCCACCGGGAGGCTCTAATACTCATCTGCAACTATCCAAGAGTAGCACACGCCACCCTCGATTGCAAGCGGCACACCACTACCGCCGTTGCCGCCTTGTTGCAACTGTCCAAGAATAGCAACCTTCCCGCGCATTTGCAATGCGCCCATCCTGTGGGAAATCGCTGTTTTTGTGGGAAACCCGGCCCTCAAGGTCGCGCAATCAGCCCTAAATCCTTCAATCCATTGACGAAATACTGCATCGCCAGGGCATCAGCAGCAACCCCATGATTGCGCCTTCTTTCTATTTTGGAGACCGCGCAGCCGGTTTCGCGCTTTTCAGCGCAATGGCTCCCAGCAAGGCAATCACAGCCACCAACGCCACCCACAAAAGAACAGGATGCTTCTCGGTGAAGGGGCGCTCGTCGGGTCGCGGCTGGTAGGTCAGATTCGACACTTCCGGCCCCGCTGTAATCCGGCTTGCATTGGCCTGGAGCGTGAACAACTTGGCGTAGTCGTAACTCGGAGCCGCCAACGCCGCATCGCCATAATAGAGCAAATAGCTTCCCTGCTCCTCCGCCTCAAAGCAGAGGCTCCGCTCCAGCATTTGCAGTTGAACGGATTTCAGCTGGATCGGCGCATCGTCTCCGTTCTCGATGCTGACAGTCCACTTCGTCGGCGTGCTGAAATCCACCCACGGAGCTTCGATGGCCAGGCGCTCTTCGTCGATCCGCTGGCCGTTCTGCACGCTGTGGACGCGCAGAATGTCCCCGGCAGAAATAACCGTTTGCCTTGACTGAGATCGATCGGCGGCTGGCGATGCATCGACCGGCTCTACCGTGACAATCACATCGCGACTGAACTGGGCAGGCTTCGCGCCCGGCGTGAAGGCAATCCGGTCAACCGGAACATGAGCAGCCACGGTAAATTCCAGCACCGAAGAGCGGCCCTTCTGCGTGATGAGCGCGCTTTCCGCAACCGTCTCATACTTCGGTTGCCGCACCAGCATGTGCATCACCGTGAGTCCTGTAACGCTCTCCGGCGAAAGCGGCCCCTTGATGCGGAAATGCAAATAGCGAAAATCTGATTCCGGCAGATGAAGAACCGTGCTGCGGCCCAGCTTCTGGCCCGTCAAATCGAAAATCGTGTAAGACCCGATCTTTGTTTCCGCGCTCCCGCTCTCCGTCTGGCTGCCGCTCACCGTCACCGTAGCGATAAAGTTCTGCCCCGTCACGGCAATCCGTAGATCGCTGTAGTGCCCGCCCGGCATGTTGGCGTCGAAGACGGTCTGGCCGTCGCGTACGCCCAGATTCAGTGGGGTAAGGGTCTTCTCCGCACTCTCAACCGTGGCATCCGTGCGAATCACAAACGGCGTCTCCGCGCTATCGCGGTAAAGACGAAGGTCGGCGAGCTGCGGCGCGGCGTGCGCAAAGACTCCGGGGTCAAGCACCATGCAGCTTTGCCCGGAGGATTTCTGCATGGGCCGCTCATAGCGGAAATATCTGATCTCTGGAGTCGCTGCCGCCACGGCAAGGAGAAGAAGCCCCGCGCTAATTTTCATCTTTTTCACCAGTTCCCGCGCGCAGCTTGAGCCAGTCACGTTGATAGACGTAGCTGACCGCAAACAGCAGCGCGCCCAGGCCAAGGAAGCTCAGGATTCGGTAACCCTGGCTGAGTACGTTCATATCAAAGAGAAATACCTTGATGATCGTCACCGCCAGCAGCGCCAACGCCTGCCAGCGCAGGAAGGCCGAGCGCCGCCAGAAGCCCATGCCCAGCAATATCGCGCCGTAGACCATGAACCACACCGAGTAGGTGAACTGCGCGTACATCTCATAGTCATGAAGCAGATGCCAGTCACCGCGCCAGCGCAGCGTCCACCAGTAGTTGTCGATCTCCAGGCCAACCGCCAGCAGAATCAGGAAATTCATGGTAATCACCGCCATTGCTGAAATCACCGGCCATGTCCCCGAGTTAGTCCCTGACCTCGTCCCGGCAGCTTCTGCCTCCCTGTCCGCCTTCGCCTTCATCGCTAACCACGCGGTAAAGGCAAAAACCGCAATCCCAGCACAATAACTTCCAAACCGTTCATTGAAGATTGGCGTTGTCGAAGCCGTGGGATTCACCGTCACCAGAGCGATGAATCCCAGCGCCAGGCACAGCAGCGCCAGCACGCGCAGCAGCCGCAACCTTACCCGGTACGCCACCCAAAGCAGCGCCGCACCCTCCGTCAGCCAGCCTATCGTCAGCCAGCGCCCATGCGCCTTCAGTGGAATCGCAATCGTCAAAAACACTACCGCCGCGGTCAGATGCAACGCTGACAGCAAGGCCGTGCTTTCCTGCAACCTTCCTCTTGCCGGCAAACGCAGCAGCAGCAAATAAAAAGCAGCGAAGCCCACCGCTAGCCATGCTCCGGCCCATTCGTTTTTGAACCAGTCAAACAGCGCATAATACGTTAGAAATCCCAGGGACGCATTGGCAACCGGCAACACCGCCAGCGCCAGATGATCCCAGGCGGAGTGAGGCGCGCCGTCTTCCAAATCCACCCTTACCAGCCGTGGCGCAAAAGCAAAGAGTAAAAAGAATCCCGTCAAAAAGAATGTCGTCCAACCGAACTGAGCGTCTGTGTAGTATTCCGACCACCAGCCGGCAAACAGCAGCGCCGTGCCCACAAAAGACACGAACAGCAGCCGCGACCAGGGACGCAGCGCAACCAGCACCAGCATTGCAATGTTCAGCACCAGCAGATAAGTGAAGAGAGTAACTTCGTGATTTTCTCCCGTCGAAACCAGAATGGGTGTGCTCAAGGCGCCGGCAATGGCATAGAGGCCAAGCAATTCCGCGTCCTGTACCCAGGCCATGAATCCGTTGAACGCTGTCACCACAATCATCGCCGCAAAAGCCGCCCCCGGCGGAATCAGATGGTAGAGCGAGAACGCCGCCCACAGCGAAAGGTAAAGCGTGCCGCTGCCCACCGCCTTCAGCGAATAGGAGAAAAATCTATACCCGCGGCTGCGGAAGCGCTCCGACCAGGCGATGAGCCCCGCGCCCGCAATCAGCCCGATCATCACCCGCCCTAGCGGCCCGATCCAATGATTGTCCATGGCCAGCTTGAGAAACCAGGCCATGCCCACCAGCACCGCCAGAATGCCGATGCGGTTGAACCAATGCGAGCCGATCCGGATCTCCAGGGGGCGTTCGTCTTCCGTCGCGGCCGGCCCCGAGTAACCAAAGCTCGGCGCCGCAATCGGCGCTGCAGCCGCCTCCCTCTGCGCAATCGGCGGCGCACTCGTCTGAGCCGGGCTGGTATGCTTTGACGGAGCCTCTGCTCCCTGCACGACGACGCCGTAGCGGACAAGCGCCTCTTCCAGGCGGCGCACCCGTGAACGCAGCTCGCCAACCTGCTCTTCAAGACTGTCAGAATGATTAGTGTCCATCGCCGTCCAATCTACCGCACAGATGCCAACTTCTTCAATGAAAAACGGAAGCCCCGTCTCTCGCCCTCGAAACCTTGGCTACGGTTCCGCCACGCCCAGGGGTATACTAATTTCGGAGCCGGGAAGACCAAAATCGAATTCCCGCGCATAGGAGCTTTTCCGTGAAATTAAATCGCAATAAAGTCGCGGCAATCTTCCTCGCCGCCGCCGTCGCCATTCCGGCGCTTGCCCAAAGCGGCGCGGACCTCTACAAATCGAAATGCCAGATGTGCCACGGTGCCGATGGTCTGGGCGCTACCCCGGCGGGCAAGGCCATGAAAGCTGTCTCCTTCAAGGATCCGGCGGCCATCAAGTCCACTGACGCTCAACTGATTGCCATCATCAAGAACGGCAAAAACAAGATGCCCCCTTATGCCGGCAAGCTGACCGACGACCAGATCAAGTCGCTTGTAGCCTATATCCGCACGCTGCAGAAATAGGCTGACGCTCCGGTTTCCGGATTGCGTCCCACCTGTATGGCGGACGTGCGACAGCGCGTCCGCCGTATTTTTGTCGTTCTCCGGTTTGAGGCCGCCAATCCGTTTCTCCCCGCAGGAAGCGTAATTAAGCCTCTCAATGTCCGAAATATGTGACGCATATCACAGACCCTTACATCCGATAATCTCTACCGTTCACTCAACCCATGCTATCTGCGCGTTTTCCCCATGGAACGCTCAGAATTAATTTGCATGTTGGTATCCAGCACGGGAGGTCGAGGCGTTTGTCCAGTAGTATCAACACGTTCAGAGTCTTCGGACGGGCATTTGCGGCAGGGGGCGCGGACCATGTGCGCTAACCATGATCCCCAAACCGATCCCTCGCGCCGCCGCGCCATTGAAATCTTCCTCGGCGGTGGCATCCTTGCCTCTTTGGCATCGTTTCTCTATCCGGTGCTGCGTTACTTTGTCCCCCCGGCGGTGACGGATCTCGGCGGCGACGAGGTGGTTGCCGCAAAAGTTGCCGAGATGAAGCCGAACTCCGGCAAGATCTTTCGCTTTGGCAGCAAGCCGGGCCTGTTGATTCTGAATGCCGACGGGACTTTCCGCGCGCTCTCCGCCACCTGCACTCACCTGGGCTGCATCGTGCAATATCGCGCCGACCTGCGCGAGATCTGGTGTGCCTGCCACAACGGCACCTACGACCTGAATGGGCGCAACGTCTCCGGCCCGCCGCCCCGGCCGCTCACCGTCTTTGATGTTCACCAGCGTGGCGACGAGATTGTCGTCAGCCGCAAGCGGGAGGCCTGACGTGATCGCCGCTGTGATTCGCTGGCTCGACGAACGGCTTCACCTGGACGAGCTGATCGCGCCTTTCAAGCACAAGACCGTGCCGCGGCATAAGCTGTCGTATTGGTATTTTTTCGGCGGCATCACGCTCTTCCTTTTCATGATTCAGGTGCTCACCGGCATCCTGCTGCTGCTCTATTACCGTCCCGGCACCAACGAAGCCTTTGAGAGCGTGCAGTACATCATGACGCGGGTGCAGTTTGGCTGGCTGATTCGCTCCATTCACTCCTGGTCCGCCAACCTGATGATCTTTACCGCCTTCGTGCACATGTTCAGTGTGGTCTTTCTCAAGGCTTATCGCAAGCCGCGCGAGCTCACCTGGGTCACCGGCGTGATTCTTCTCGCGCTGGTCATGGGATTCGGCTTCAGCGGCTACCTGCTGCCCTGGAACACGCTGGCCTTTTTCGCCACTAAGGTGGGCACGGAGATTGCCGGCCAGGTTCCGCTTATCGGCAAGCCGCTGATGATCTTCCTGCGCGGCGGCGAAGATGTCACTGGCGCCACGCTCACCCGCTTCTTCGGATTCCATGTCGCCGTGCTCCCCGGCATCGTCGTCGTGCTGATCGCCATTCACCTCTTTTTAGTCCAGCGTCAGGGCATGAGCGTTCCTCCCAAAGTCGAAGCGGAGTGGGCCGCAAATCCCTCCGCGCGCCGCGAGATGAAGTTCTTTCCCAACTTTGCGCTGCGCGAGCTGATGGCTTGGTACGTGGCCATAGGCGTGCTCGCCGCGCTGGCCGCGCTATTCCCGTGGAACCTCGGCGTCAAGGCCGACCCCTTTATCTCCGCCCCGGCGGGAATCAAGCCCGAGTGGTACTTCCTGTTCATGTTCCAGACCCTCAAGCTCATCCCCTCCAAAGTCTGGATTATCGATGGCGAGGTGCTGGGCGTGCTGGGTTGCAGCTTGGCCGGATTGCTTTGGCTGCTTCTGCCGTTTTTTGAGAGCGAAAAATCCTCCCGCGCCAAGGCGTGGGTCACCGGCATCTCCATCTTTGCCCTGGTGTACGTGATAGGTATGACTGTCTATGGCTTCCTTGCACAATAAATTCCGGCCTTTGCTCGCCGCCCGCTCCGCCGCGCTGGCTGCGTCCATCCTGCTCGCCTCGGGCCTGGCTTACGGGCAGGCTGTGAACTCCTGCCTCGACTGCCACTCCGCCCAGCCCGGCCGCCTTGAAGTCACCCCGGAAAAGTTCAGCCAGGACATCCACGCGCAGAAGGGCCTCACTTGCGTCAGTTGCCACGGCGGCGACGCCAGCAACTACGATCCCGATCAGGCCATGAGCCGCAAGGCCGGCTGGAAGGGCAAGATCGATCGTCGTCAGGTTCCGCAGTTGTGCGGCAGTTGCCACTCCAACCCGGCCTTCATGCGCCAGTACAATCCCAGCCTGCGCACCGATCAGCTCGACCAGTACCACACCAGCATGCACGGCAAGCGACTCGCCGCCGGTGACACTCGGGTGGCCGTCTGCGTCGATTGCCACAGCGTCCACGATCTCCGTCCGCCTAGCGATCCCCGTTCCCCTGTTAACCCCGTCAACGTGGCCAAAACCTGCTCGCGTTGTCACTCCGACGCGGCGCTCATGAAGCCCTACGGCATTCCCACTGATCAGTTTGCCAACTACTCCACCAGCGTCCACCACGAGGCCGTGGCGGTGCGCGGCGATCTCAGCGCGCCCACCTGCACCACATGTCACGGAAACCACGGCGCCTTGCCTCCCGGCGTCGACAAGGTGCAGAACGTCTGCTCCAACTGCCATGTCTTCCAGGCCCAGATGTACGGCAAAAGTTCGCACTTCAAGGCTTTTCAGGATAAGGGCCTTCCCGGTTGCGTCGTCTGCCACAGCAATCACGCCATCCACATGCCCTCGGACGCCATGCTCGGCACAGGCTCTAGCGGCGTCTGCATGAAGTGCCATGCTCCCGGCGACCGCTGCGACAACGCGCGTGCCTCCATCCTCGGCAACCTCACGCAACTTGACCAATCCATCAAGGACGCCGACCAGTCTCTGCGCCTCGCCGAGTCCGCCGGTATGGAAGTCAGCGAGGCTCGCCTCTCGCAGGATCAGGCCCAGGATTCGCTCACCAAGGCCCGCGTCACCATCCACACCTTTCAGCCCGCTCTGATCGACGCGGATATTCAATCCGGCATGAAGATCGCCGCCGCCGACCTCAAAGCCGGCAAGGACGCCATGGTTGAGCGCAATCACCGCCGCATCGGCCTCAGCCTCTGCCTCCTCGCCATCGCCTTCATGCTCGTCGGCCTCTGGCTCTACATCAAAAAGCTGGAAGGTTAAAACCGGATCGACTTCCGATGGATGGCTCTCGGATGCGTGCTGCAAGGAAACCGGATATAGTCTGAACCACGACTGACCGGTAACCGATTGCCGCTCTACAATCGTTTCGTGCTCCCTGAAGCCCAACTCGACTCTCTGACCGTGGTGCTGGTCTCCCCGCGCAATCCCCTTAATATCGGCGCGGCGGCGCGGGCCATGGCCAACTTTGGCCTTCGGCGCCTCTCGGTTGTCGCGCCTTTTGAGCCAACCTGGCGAGAGGCCCGCTCCGCCATCGGCGCGCCAGCTCTGCTGGTAAACGCCATGGAATCAGAGACTCTTGCCGAAGCAGTGGCCAATTGCACCTTGGTCGTCGGCACAGGAACCCTCACGCGGCGCAAGCCTGAGCAACCCGTCGTCCCGCTCCCCGATCTGGCCCCACGGGTCAGCCGCGAACTGGCCAGCGGAGGCCGCGTTGCCATGGTCTTCGGCTCTGAAAAACATGGACTTACCCGTGAAGACCTCTCTTACTGCCACCTCCTGGTTGAGATCCCCACCGATCCTCTCCAGCCCTCGATGAACCTGGGTCAGGCCGTCGCCGTCTGCCTGTACGAGCTCATCCGTAGCGCCGTTTCCGCACCCGAAACCCAGCCCGCAACCTCAGCCATCTCAATCACTTCCGCAGCGACCTCCGGTCGTCTTGATCTGCTGGCCGGGGTCATTGAAGAGACCATGCAGGCTGCGGGTTATTCGCCGCGCGCCATGCAGTCCGCCAACCGCCATGACCTCCGTCTGCTGCTCCGCCGGCTCTCACTCTCCACACAAGATAACCGCCGCATTCTAGGCCTCTTCCGGCGCATTCTGTGGAGGCTCAACCGGGGTCATGGCGGCGATCGAAAATCCGGCTGAACGGGGTGACGGGCTTCGATTCGACGGCGAGACATAATCGTGCTAGAGTGTCTGCCATAGGCCCCTTTATGTTCACGCCTGTCGTTCGGTTCTTGTTAACCGTTCCGGCGGTGAAGGCTCGGTTTGGCGTCGTGGCTTGTTTCGCCGCCCTAGCGCTGGCTTTTTCCGCTTCGTCGCAGCAGCCCGATGCAATTCAGCATCCGGCTGCCTCAGAATCCCAGTCAGACATCACACAGCAGCCGGCCACGCCAGCCAAGCCAGCCCCAGCGCATTCTGCCGCGCCGAAGGAAACCCCACCGCAGGAAGCCGGCGGCATTACGGAATCAGATCTCAGGCAGATGCTGGTAGGCAAATCTCTCTATCTGCGCGGCTGCTACCTGGACAACTCCCTCAGTTTCAACGAGTACGGCCATCTCATCGGGCACTCCCCTCAAGGCTCCTTCACGCTCAGCGCCATCCAGATCAACAAGGTGAGCATCAGCAAGCATAAGATCACGCTGGAAGGCACCCGCTATGGCCTGCACTTCCTGGGCCAGTTGGACTCCGAGGATACATCGATTGCGATTGAGCGGGTCCGCATCACTCCTAAAAAGAAAGTGGTCAAAATCACCATCGACCGGGAGATGGTGGTGAAGCCCAAGAAGGAAAAAGAGTCAAAGGCCGACAACAAACTTACGGCTAGTAATGAAGAAAAGGATATAAAACTCTGGCACGTAAAGCGTTCCGACACGCCAGTCGCGGAGCAGACGCAGCCGGCTCCGCCGAAGGCGGCACCCGAGCCTGCAGAGATGAGCGAAGCCGACCAGCTCAAGGCCTCCATCGCCGCTACACCCAAGGAGGAGCGCCCGGCCGATCCCATAAGCGTAACCACCACTACATCGTCGACACACGCTACCAAGGTGCTCAAGGAAGCTATCGATAACGTCTTTACCCAACGACTCGACGAGCGCATGATTGCCAGCCTGCCGGATTTCTGGAAGCTCTATTACCAGGCCGCGGCCGCCAGAACCGATTACCTGCCCAAAGACCCGTCCATCCTCCGCCAGAACACGGTAGACCAGAAAGCGCGCCTGCTAACCCAGTTCGAGCCGGACTCAAATGATTTCGCGCAGGCCGCGGGCATAGTCGGCCTGGCGCAATATCACGCTGTCGTCAAGCCCGACGGCACGGTAGGTGAAGTCGTTGTCAGCCGCCCCATCGGATTCGGGCTGGACGAGAACGCTGTCGTCGCCATACGTAAGGCCAAATTCCAGTCGGCGATCAAAGACGGCAAACCCGTCGCGGTGATGCTCAACCTGGACGTGTCTTTCCGCATCTTCTCCAAGCGGACCAACGTCCACGCCCCGCCCGAGTCAACTGACAAACCCGCCGAGCCAGTGCTCCCCGGCCCTTACAGCGTGCCGCGGTCCTGAGGTGGGATAGTTTTTTCCACAGACCGGATTGCACACTGACCCCTTGGGGCATGGGCGATGGTACAATTCTTGGTAATTGTAAAAGCCTGCAACCCGTGCATGGTATTCGAGTAGGTGCTTTGTTTCCATCGTCTTATGATGGAACTTTTTGCAATGATCATAAAAGGGTAGCAGATGCGCGTTTGGAAGAGCTTCTTGAAGGTCATCGAAATTCTAACAAAAATCGAAAAACGTAAGTGTTTCAGTACGGAGGAAATGTGAAAAAACTCTCAGTTGTTTCAATCGCCATTGTCGCCCTCTTCCTGGTAGTAAGCCCCAGAGTATTTGCCACACCCATTACCATCAACTTCTCCTGTGCTGGGTCCGGTAATGGTGTTTTGAATAGTTCGAGTACATGCCCGTTAGTAGAAACTGCCCTCACCCAATATACCGAATACGGATTTACTGTAACTCCGAGTACAGGCAAGACGGACTGGACTCCTAAGGACGGACACCTAGCGCCTATGATTGAGACCGGGACAGAATTTAGCGGAAGTGGATCAACTCACATCACAAATACAGTCAAGATTGCACCAACTGCCGGAAGCGGGATTGGAGGGCTCGAGTTTGACAGCATTGATTTGAGCAATAACGATAGAAATATTGGCCCTAAAACATCGAATGAGACCTATACGATCGCAGGCTACGATACGGGCAACTCTAATCCGATTTGGCAATTTGGATGTACCACACCGTCCACATGCGTTGCCGTTAACCCAGGGAGTTGGATAACGATTAATGCGCCAAGTAATGACTCGGACGTGTATGTCAACTATGTTTTGATCACTGTCACTGATCCCTCTAACAGCGACAGTAGCGCTGTCGACAAAATAGATAATATCGAGCTGACACCCTCGCCCGAGCCCAGCAGCCTGTTGCTTCTGGGCAGTGGAATGCTTGGTTTGGCAGGAGTTCTGCGCAGAAAGTTCAGCCGGGCATAGACTCGCAACAATCCTGACCTACTTCGTCTTGGGTCCGTGGACATCCCTCCAGCCCGCGGACCCCAAACACTCCGCTCCAATCAATTCCCCTGAAAACCAAGAATTTTCCACCCCGATATTTCTCATCGATTCAATTGCTTGACGCCTGCGCGATGGCTGTCTTACGCGTGTCTTACAGCCGTAAGACAGCCGTAAGACGAGCGAAGATCTACAAAACAAAGCCGCTGCTCTGCCCCCATTCGCCTGCCTTAAAGACATGCTATTTTCCGCATCCATCGCGCACTCATGATTCCGCCTGCTGAATGATCTCTTCGAGTTTGGGCTTATGCTTGGCGGCGCGGCCGGTGCGCGGCTCGGTGTTGATAACCCTTGCCGGTTTGGGCTGGCCCACCCTTTGCCGGGCGTTGGCTTTGACCGCCTTGGCGGCGGAAAATTTCCCTGGCTTGCGTTTCTTCATGGCAAGTATGAGTATGAAGGAAGTCCTGCGGAAGTGGAAGGGCCCGGAGGCTCTATTTCACTGGGATGGAGAACTGGAGACCATGGAAGAGCGCGATTTTTTCAACGAAACAACCGAAGAGCGCACCCACACGCTGACCTGCCCCAAGTGCGGCCAGTCAGGCGAGTACAAGGTTGCCTGGGTGGTTCGGCGCAAGCGGGCGCAACTACCCCGCGGGGCCGACGAGCGCGACCGCGCCAAGTTCGCCAAAGCGCAGTCTTACATGGTGCGCCGCGATGAAAAGCTGGCCTGCGCCAACATCCGCTGCCGCAAGGCCTTCGAGATCTCTACGTTGCAGTCTGTGGCATTTCTGGCGGAATGAGGACCGCAGATGAAGAAGGCCCTGTGGAGTATCGCCGGACTCGTATTGGCAGCTTTGGGCATCGTTCTATATCTATGGTTTACTCCGGGGCGCACGCCCGCCATTCACGGGTCAAACAGCATTGCATCGCTGGAACGCATCTCCATCGGCGGTGTAGACCAATATATTCTCATTCGTGGAAACGATTCTTCTCTCCCGGTTTTGCTCTTCCTGCACGGTGGTCCCGGAATGCCCGCCATGTATCTGGCTCACGCCTTTCAGCCTGAACTTGAAAAGGAATTCGTCGTAGTCCAGTGGGATCGCCGGGGCGCCGGCAAGTCCTATCGCGAAGACATCAACGGCACATTAACGACGGAACAACTTGTTGCGGACACGGTTGAATTGACCAACGTGCTTCGTGCCCGGTTCCATCAGGACAAGATTTATCTTGTCGGACACTCCTGGGGGAGTTATCTGGGAATGCTCGTCATTGCGCGGCATCCCGAGCTTTACCGTGCATATGTCGGGATAGGGCAGCTCGCTCGCAATGCCCCTATCGACGGAATTCAGGATGAATACATTCGCCAAAGCGCGAGACGCGTGGGGGATCAGGAGGCAATCAAGGAACTGGACGAGAAGGGTGCGAGTGTCCGGGAAACACTGCTCTTCAAATTTGGAGGTGAGCTCCATCATGCGAAGTCGTTCATGCCGTTGTTGCTGACCGGATTGGAGGCTCCCGAGTATAGTCTTCGCGATGCGCGCAACGTCCCCAAAGGCGTGTCGCTCTATTCGCGACACTTCGTGTACAACTCGATCTCGGGCGAACTGATGGATGCCGTCACACATGTGGAGATCCCTGTTTATTTCTTCACAGGTCGCTATGACTACTGCGATCCATTCAGTCTTACGGAACAGTACTTCTCCAGGATTGATGCGCCGGAAAAGCACATGGTATGGTTTGAAGATTCCGCGCATTTTCCATTCTATGAAGAGCCGGAAGCCTTCGCGCGGCAGATGCGGAGTGTACGCGACGCAACGAGTTACACAAAATGACTGACCGTGCGGACCTTGCCATGAGCACGCGGCGGACCGCGAGGGTGTCATGCCAGAATTCACTGATTTGTCTTACATATTGGAATCGCCCTAACTCCTTCCCCTGTTTCGCACGCCTCCGGAGGCTGGCGTGCATAATGTTCTTCGAGGAGGAACCATGAACATACCCGCACTTTTCATCTCCAGGCGGACAGCGACTCTGCTTGCCCTTGCAGCTTTGCTGTGGACTGTGCCTGCCTTGTTCTCGCAGGAGCTCAAGCCCATCCAATTGCCCAAGCCGCAGGTGACCGGCGGAATGCCCCTGATGCAGGCTCTCGCCCTGCGCCAGACCACCCGCGCTTTTGTGGACAAGCCGCTGCCCCTGCAAACCCTTTCTAACCTTCTGTGGGCAGCCTTTGGCGTCAACCGGCCGCGCACGGTAAAGCCGGGATTGGGCCGCACGGCGCCTTCGGCAATGAACAAGCAGGAGGTTGAGCTTTATGTGGTTCTTGTCCAGGGCGTCTACGTCTACGAGGCAGAAACCAACCTTTTGCGGCCTGTTGCGGCGGGCGACTTACGCGCCAAGATGGGCGCGCCTCCGGCAGGACAGGCCGCCATCACACTGGTTTATGTGGCTGATTCCAAGCTCAACTATGCGCAGGTGGACGTGGGTTTCATCGGCCAGAACGTTTACCTGTTTGCGGCCTCCGAGGGCCTGAATGCGTGGTTCTATGCTCTGCACGGGCAGCAGGACGCAACGGCCGTGGGCGCGGCGCTTAAGCTGCCTGAAGGGAAAAGCCCGCTGTATGGGCAGTCGGTGGGGTATCCGCCGAAGTAGGTGAATCTATGGTTTACTCGGCCGCCAACCCACGGCCGGGGAGCCGTCCAGACCTGTCACTGGCAAGTCCACGGCAACCTGTGTTTGAATCGAAAGAGCGGGCAGCCGGGCGCGGAGGTCATCCAACAAGCGCGCGGCATGCCAGAAAATACAAGACAGGAGCCTCATGCATGGCAAATTCCCTGCTTCCCCCCGAAGAACGCCACCTGACCCCCGACCAGGTGGAGGCATTGGACAAACGGCGCGAACTGGGCCACACTTTGCTGGTTATTGCCGGCATGTTTACGGCAATCGCCGCCATTCTGTTGCTTTGGGTGGGTCAGGATCTGACCTGGTCGCCGGGCTGGGCACATCCCATCGCCTACTACTTCGCCATCGCGCTGGTTATCATTGCCGTCTGCGGCGGCATCGGTTTCTATCTCCGCCGAGGCACTCCGCGAATCGACTGAGCCCGAGCCAGAACTGCTCCCAATGTCCGAAGGCCTTTTCCCATCCTGCGTGCCACGGCCTGCGGTTGGGAACAGGCTGCTTACGATTTCCGTACAATACAATACAATACAAGGAGGCATGGCCTTGTATCGGCCTGCCAAACAACTGATGTCCTTTTGCTCTATGGTGCGCACTGAAAGTCAAGGTGTTCGTATAGAGAATGAGGATGTTTTCTCTCCCCCGAGAAAATGTGACCGGCGTAATGCTGGCGCGGTGGACTTTTCCGCTGCCTGAACACCGATGTGTGTAAGAATTACGACAACTTTTGACTTTAGGGCCCAGAATGACCAAAAAGACGGCAAACCGCATCCCGCTCGACGACCTACTCGTCTTCCACCAGGTGGCGCGCTCGCTCACTTCGAGCTTTGATCTGGACACAATTCTGCGCACCATCATGGAGCACATGGAGCGCTTCGTCGAGGCAGATCTGTGGACTCTGCTGATGCTGGATGAAGCAAGCCAGGAGCTTTACTACGCGATTGCCGCGGGCCGTGAAGAGGCTTCGCTGCTCGGCATGAGAGTGAAGGTGGGCGAAGGCGTGGCCGGCTGGGTGGTAGAGCACGGCGAGACGCTGCTGGTTCCAGAGGCTCAGAACGATCCACGGATCAAGAAAGAGCACGCCGCCAAACCCAGCACGGTCCGATCGGTAATCGCCCTTCCCTTGCGCGGGCGCAAAGGAACGCACGGCGTCATCGAGATTTTCAATCCGCGCGCTGATCAGCTTACCGACTACACCATCGCCTTTCTTCATATTCTGGCCGACCACGCGGCCATTGCCATCGAAAACGCACACGACGTGGCCCGCATCCAACAGTTGACCATCACCGACGACTGTACCAAACTTTACAACGTCCGCCATCTCTACGAGGTGCTGGGCCAGGAGATGGAACGATGCGGACAGCTGGAGCTGCCGGTGAGCCTGGCCTTCCTCGATCTGGATCATTTCAAGCTGGTGAACGATGAGCATGGCCACCTGGTGGGCAGCGAGCTTCTGGCTTGCATCGGCGACCGGCTGCAGGAGTTGAGCCGCAAGCAGGATACGTGCTTCCGCTACGGCGGCGACGAGTTCGTTATCCTGATGCCCGAGACTGGAGCCGAGGCCGCGCTGGAGCAGGCCAATGCGATATTGAACGCGCTGATGGAAACCGAATTTCAAATGAAGAACGGCCTGAAGCTGCACGTCAAGGCCAGTGTGGGCGTGGCCACAGCGCCCGACGACGGATCGAGCGTCCACGCCGTCATCGGCGTTGCCGATGCGCGCATGTACTGGGTTAAGGCCAATGGGCGGGGAGCGGTAAAGGGCGCGTAGGTAGTGTGCGCATCTATTTTCGGCTTATGTGCTCGTCCGACGGCTTTTCCGTGATTTGTTCCCCAGCCAGCTGTTCCAATTGATTGAGCCAGTCCAGCGGGCGCGACAAAACCGCGCGATTCGTGACAGCCGGTTTTTGCGATCCTGTCCAGATCATGGCCCAGAGCAGAGCCAGGCTCCTGTTTATGCGAATTCCACGACCAGGGTGTGAGCACGCGCGCCTTTGACCTGGATCACCGCATAGTGTGACGATTCCATCGTGCGCGTCTCGATGGCAGTGGGCTTTCCGTTCAGTGTGGCGCAGCCGGGCATGGCGCCGGGCGGCAATAGCAGCGCGGCCTCGTACTTGTCCGCGCTCCCAGTGAACTCGACGGTCACGCGCCGCTCGGCCAGGTCGCATGCGTACTCGTAGCGAACATAGCCCTGCGAGGCCGGATAGCGCACCGCGACCTTGGCGGCACGGGTTCCCATGGCCGCCCAGCGCGGTGCGATGCGCGCCCGGCTGAAGGCCGCTCCCTGGTCCACGACACCCGCCAGCCCTTCCACAAGGGCTGCCACCAGCGCCGCAGCGCCCCAGTTATTCGGCATCCCGGAGGAAACGTCATTCCAGGGCGGCAGGTACATGGGCGCATCGGAGAGCGTGACAGCCAGAATCATCCACTTGGCATCGGTCTCCATGCACTCGAAGTCCAGCGCGGCGATGGTCTTGTCCGGATGCGGATGCTCAAAGCCCACCACGTAGACGCCGAGGTTGTCGAACTGCTTATTGGGACCGCGCCACGCCACCTGCATTCGCTCCGGCCCGCCCGGCCCATAGCGCTCGTTGAACTGGTTATCCGTGGGCGCCCACCAATGGTTCACGTTTACCCCGGCGCGGATATATTCGCCATGCGTTGCGCCGTCCGCGTAGCGCACGGTGAGCTTGCCCGCCAGGCTGTCTCCGCCCTTGGTGTGCAGCAGGTAAAAACTGCGCGTCGGTGCGTTGACGGCCACTGAGGCCTGGCGATTGAACTTGGCGATGCTGGAGATGGCCAGGCAGGCACGCCTGCCGTTGCCGGCCGGATCGATCACGTCAAAGGGAATCTCGCGGAAGATCTGGCGGCCGGTGGGCATGCTGGCCAAGTCGTTGTCCGGCTCGTCCATCCATCCCAGCACGTCCGCGGCGCCCGAGCCAAAGTCCGCATTGGCCACGGCGCGCAGGTCAAGCTGGGTGAAGGTGCACCGGGGAGCTTCCGGCTGCTTGCCGCGCAAAATGGCGGGCACCAGGCCGTGATGATTGGCGGCAATCCCGCGGTAGCGCTCCAGGATGTCTGCTCCATAGCTCTCGAAGCCATGGCTGAAGGCGCCGCAGGCCAGCTCGCCCGCGGTGCAGGACATGACCCCGCCGTTCATGTACTCCCATTTCGCGTTCTCCGCGGCGAATCCGCGCTCGAAGGGCGGATAGATCGCGTAAAACTCGCCTGGCGAGCTCTCCGGCATCTCTTTGCGGATGCGCTGGTAGGTGCGCAGAATACCCACGCACTGATCGTGGCGGATGTCGCGATTGAGGCTGTAAGCATTGGAGAGCGAGACTTGGCGGTTGAGGTCCACGCCCAGGTCGAATTTCAGCTCCGGGTCCTCGGGAATCCAGTGCGTGAAGAACTCCCCATTCCAGGCCAGCGCGTTGAGCCGCTGCTCCAGCTCGTCGGCCAGCGCTGCGAAGGCGGGGGCTTCCGCTCCGCGTCCTGCCGCTTGCAGCATCTCGCTGAGGCGGCGCAACCCCACGATCAGGTTGGCGTTATCGCCAAAGAAGACGCCGAAGTGGGTCTTCTTGAGGTCGATGACCATGATGCCGCCGCTCAGTTTGGCCTCGCTCTCGGAGAGAAAGTCCCAGGTATCGATGGTGAAGCCGCGCTTGACGAGCTTGAACTTCTCTGACCATCGATAGGGGTCGCTGGTGGCGTATTTCACTGCGCGGATGGCAGCGTCCAGCCTGTTCGCCATCCAGGACGTGTCGCCGCTGGCTTTCCATGAGTAATAGATGGCCTCCAGCAGGAAGGCTTCCACGTGTGCCTCCACGGGGGCGCGGCGCAGCAGCAGCCAACCATCCTCAGCAGGACGGGCGAAGTCGCCGTACTTGAACTCCTTCTCCCAGAAGGTCTCCACCGGGGTTCGCGGCTCAAAGTTCTCCCACACCATGCCATCTTCGCGCTGCGAGGCAGCGTAGAAGTTGACGTTGGACTTGACCTCCGGCCAGAAATACTTCATGCCCTTCAGGGTCTGCGTGTTGTCCATCAGCCAGGTGTCCCAGCAGGTGAAGACCTCGCCCTTGTAGCGCATGGCGCTGACCGGTCCGTCGGTGGCCATGGTCCAGTAGAGGTCGCGGAGCAGGCCGCCCATGCGGCCGCCTTCATCCTCGATGAATGTCTTGCAGTCCACACGGAAGGTGCGCATGGCCAGCAGCGCTCCGGCAGCGTCCACCAGGCTGACACTGTGCATGCCCAGAGCCCCGGCCACTGCAAACTCCGCCAAGCCGGAGAAGGGCGTCTCAAAGTACAGCTGATGGTTGCCGTCGCGGACCTCCAGGCGGCCACGCAACTGGCTGCTCTTCACTCGCAGGCGGTCCAGCGGCGCTAGCGCGCCTGCCGGTTCAGGTTCAAGTTGCAGTTGCGCGGAGACGCCGTCGGGAGTTGCGGCGGGCGGCAGCGGCTGCGCGCCGCCCTCCAGCACCAGAGCGCAACCGGTCAGGGGAATGGTCTTGATGAACTCGCGGCGCGTAGCCATGATAGGCCTCTCTATTTTCCGGGGTGAAATGCTTCAAACCCGGAGGAAAGAGAATTCTATCAGCCGCACGGGCGGGCCGGAATATCGCCAGATTATTCTTCCGCGCCTCCAGGCTTTTCTGTAACTTGATCTTCGGCCAGTCTCTCCAATTGGTTGCGCCAGTTCAGGGATTCGACGAAGCTGCGCGATTCGCGCCAATTGGGCTCGACGATAACGCGCAATTCGAGATAGACGCGCGTGCCGAGCAGCGACTCGATCTGGCGGCGGGCGCCGGTTCCGATCTCCTTCAACTTTGAGCCGCCCTTGCCGATAAGAATGGCTTTTTGTCCATCCCGTTCGCAATAGATTGCCGCGGCGATGCGGGTGAGCGGGAGGCGAGCTGGCACCTGGCCTTTTTTACGCGGTGGCGCAGGCGGCTCGGCCTCCTCGAAGCGCTCGATGATTACAGCCGAGGCGTAGGGAACCTCTTCGCCTGTCTCAGCCAGAATGCGTTCGCGAATCAGCTCGGCGACCATGAAGCGCTGCGGCTGGTCAGTGTACTGATCCTTTGGGTAATAGCGCTCGCCGGTAGGCAGCACTTCGACGATCTTGCGGACCAATAGATCGAGTCCATCACGTTTACGCGCGCTGACGGGAATGACCTGGGCAAAGCCGAACTGCCTTGTGAGGGTGTCGATCAGCGGCAGCAGATGGTCCTTGGCGACGAGATCGATCTTGGTGAGCACAAGAAAAACCGGGCAGTCGAGCTTACGGATGAGGTTGAAGAGAAACTCGTCTTCACTGGCCCAAGCGCCGTGGGCGCTCTTACGTGTGGGTGCAGCAGTTTCTGGATTAGATGCTGCTTCTAGCTGAACGCGGCGCGTAGCGTCCATGAGGACGAGGACGAGGTCGCGGGTTTCGAGAGCTTCGTAGACCTCCTGCAACATGCGGCGGTCGAGGTGCGAGCCGGGCTTGTGAACTCCGGGAGTATCGACAAAGACGATTTGCGCCGCCGGATGGACGCCCTTGCGCGCCGGAACCTCAACCACCCCAATAATGCGGTTGCGGGTGGTCTGAGGCTTGGTGGAGACAATGGCTACCTTTTCGCCGGTGAGGGCGTTGAGCAGTGTGCTTTTGCCGACGTTGGGCCGGCCGAGAATGGCGACAAATCCGGATTTCAAAAGGGAGCGCTCCTGACTTCTATTATCGCGGATTTGCAGATTGATGGTTAGAACGATTTTTGCACGATTTCCGAAGACATGAGAGCTTATTCAGCGTGTTCGATAAGGCCTTGCGGGAGTCCCAACTTAGCGCGGAGTTGGCGCTCGCGTCGAGCCATTTGGCCGGCGTCAGATTCGTGGTTGTGGCCGGCGAGATGAAGCAGGCCGTGCAGGATGAGGATTTTGATTTCCGTCGAGAGCGAGTGGCCTTGATCGATGGCTTGCTTGCGCGCAGTGGGAACGGAGATAGCCAGGTCGCCAGCGATTTTTTCTGCGGCTATTTCCTGCATGGGGCATTCAGCGGGAAGAGAGCCTTCAGCCGAAAACGAGAGCACGTCGGTGGCTTTATCCTTGTGGCGGAATTGGCGGTTGAGTTTACGGAGGTACGCGTCGGTGGTGAGCAGGACGGTGACCTGGCCGCGGAGGCGGACGGTCTTTTGCGCCAGAGTGAGAAAGCGGGCCAGGGTACGGGCGGAAGGCAGGCGGAGATTTTTCTTTGGGGCGGCCGTCCGCTTCGCCGAAGTTGTCTTCGGCACGGTGTCGGGTTCCAAGTCTGGGTCGATGAGGATCATCGTGCTCGGTGGCGCGGTGTGCGCGGTTCCGGTTGCTCTCATTCTACGCGGGATCGTCGTATCCCTCCCTCGATGTGAGGTTGTCCATTGGTCTTGATAGGACGGCAGAGCTGGACCATGGGGTACCCCCACCCCTACTTTGGACGCAAAGTCGTTATTTTGTTGAGGTTACAGACGGGGTTGCGCTGTAAAATCGTCAAAACAAAGGAGTTCCCTGCAAAGTCGTCCAGGATAAGGAGTTACGAAACGTTTCGGCCTCTGCTGACGGCTTTCGGCTGACAGGCGACGCGAAGAGGACGTGCCAGGACGAGGATTTGAAGGAAGACTTCTGAGATTATTGTGCAACAAAGTGGGGAAATAATCTGCATTAAAACAGTGGTCAGTGATCAGTGGTCAGTGATCGTCTTCTACATCTCAAAATCGAGATATGGGCCACCCGGCCATGGGGTTCATCGTATCCCAGTGCCCCAAATGCGAGGGATCTCCACCCCACGGACGAAGACCTGTCCCTTCACCCCAACGAGCAAAAATCACTCGTTGGGGACCCCGAGTCCGCGGGGACCCCGGACCTGGGCACCCATCGTAATCCAGGAAGCGATATACATTAGCGTCATATTCTGATATACTTTATATATATCACCGGAGGTATTATGCGCACGCTCATTGACATTCCGGAAGAAGATCTCAAGTTGCTGACTCAAGTGGCCAAAAAGCTTTCCGTGTCGCGTGCCGAGTTTGTGCGGCAGGTTGTCGCAAGCTCACTTGCGCCCCACCGCCAGAAGATGAATCATGCGGCCTTTGGAGCATGGTCTGACTTTCCCGAGGACGGAGTTGCGTATCAGGAGAGGATGCGCGCGGAATGGTAACGACGCCAGTTCTCTTCGACACCAACATTCTCATCGATTACCTGCGCGGCATTCCACAGGCCCGCGCCGAGTGCGACAGGCATGCGGACCGCGCGGTCAGCATCATCAGCTGGATGGAAGTGATGGCAGGCTCAACCGCCGCCAATGAGGCGGATGCGCGTTCCTTCCTGCTGAATTTCTACACCCTGGCTCTGGGTACCGATGTGGCTGAACGGGCATTCCTGCTGCGCAGGAGCAGCAAGATTAAACTGCCCGACGCCATCATTCAGGCGACGGCCGAAGCCGCCGGCCGGGTTCTCATCACCCGCAACACGCGAGATTTCCCCGCAGGCACGCCAGGGGTGCGGATTCCTTACACTCTCTAAATGCGATTGGGACTGGCCCCTTCGACAGCGCTCAGGGCAGGCTGTCCAGGCGGAGGCGCTTCGCGGCACCTGCGGTGCGGCAGACGGCGCTTGCGCGCCATGGGGTTCGTGGTCTCCCAGGTCCCCAAATGCGAGGGACCTGGGGCACCCGCGGCTGGCCATAAATTGACAAGAATTGCCATCAGTGTTACGTTGACATTAAAGGATTTCTTGATGCAAACCATGAACATCTCGCTTCCCGACCCCTTGAAGCAGTATGTGGAGGAGCAGGTTACGGTCAGGGACTACAGCAGTGCAAGCGAGTATATGCGCGAGTTGGTGCGCGCCGACCAAAAGCGCAATGCCAGAGAACAGCTTGAGCAGACCATGCTGGAATCGCTTGCGGAAGGCGAAGCGCAGGAGGCCACTCCTGAATTCTGGAGGACGCTGCACGCTGAATTGAGCAAGCGGACAAAGACCGGACGAGGGACGCGGCCGAAGAGCCGGGTGGCCTGAGTTGGCGGAAGTCTTTGTACGTGCCCACGCCCGCAGGGACATCCTGTCGAATGCCGAGTATCTAGAAGAGCAGGGCGGCCTGGAAACTGCCCAGCGCTTTCTGGACGCAACACAGAAAACATTTGAAGCGCTGGCCAGAATGCCGAAGGTAGGCGCCGTGTGCGCCTTCCGCAGTCCAGTTCTTCGCCGCATTCGCCGCTGGCCGGTGAAAGGCTTCGAGAACTGGTTGATCTTCTATTTACCGCGACGCAATGGAGTGGAGATCGTTCATCTCATTCACGGAGCGCGCGACATTGAGAGTCTTTTTGAAGGCTAGTTGGAAAAAGGGAGATGGAGGGTTGGGGTTCGTGGTAACCCTGCCGGAAAGATTCCACGATCATGCGTTGACGGACGAATATACGAATTATCGCGAGTGACCTCTGAAGCCCGATCTGCTTCTTATCGACTAAAAACCGGACGATTCTACATTGCGGCTAGTGCGCATCGGTTCTCACAACGAAGTTTTCTAGCGGAATTTACGGACAGTCGAGGTTCGTGGTCTCCCAGGTCCCCAAATGCGAGGGATCTCCACCCCACGGACGAAGACCTGTCCGTGGGGACCCCGGACCTGGGGCACCCGACATCACATCCTATATGATGTGGTATTATATGCGATGTGAGACTTGTGCTCGACACCGACGTTATTGTGGCGGCCATGCGCAGCCCACGCGGCGGATCAGCCGAGCTTCTGCGGCGGATACGGCTGGGGCGGGCCACGATGCTGCTGAATGTGTCGCTGGCGCTGGAGTACGAGGCCAAATGCATGACCGCCGAGCATCGCCTTGCCTCCGGTTTGAGCTTGGCGGAGATCGCGATCTTTCTGGACCGGCTCGTTTCATTGGCCGAGCCGGTGCAGACCTATTACCGCTGGCGGCCTCAACTGCGCGATCCCGGCGACGAAATGGTGCTGGAGGCCGCAGTGAACGGACAGGCTGGCGCGATCGTGACCTTCAACGAGAAGGATCTGCGCGCGGCGCGCAACAGTTTTGGAATTGAAGTTCTTCGTCCAGGCGAAGTCCTGAGGAGGTTGAAGCCATGACTACACGAGTTTCTACATTTCCCCTGCGGCTGCCCGTCTCACTGAAGGCTGAGGTGGAGAAGGTCAGCAAGCGCGACAAATCCAGCATGAACCAGTTTCTGGTTATCGCCGCCGCTGAGAAGATCGCTGCGATGCAGACCGAGCGCTTTTTTGCAGAGCGTCGCGAGCGAGCCGACGATGCGGCTTTTCTGCGTATTCTCAACCGCGATGGTGGCGAGGCGCCGCGCCCGGAAGACTCCCTCGACTAACCGTTAGAACACCAAACACAGGCAGGTGGGCGGCTGGTGCGCATCAGTTCTCACAGCGAAGTTTTCTAGCGGAAGACGGATGGTCGCGGTTCGTGGTCTCCCCGGTCCCCAAAAGCGAGGGACCGGTGGCACCCTAATTATGGTGGGGATTGCACCCGGAGACTGGGGCCACCCGCCGAAGAAAGATGACGCAGAGAACCTCCCACGGAAGTGAAAAAGAAAACCGCGCCCGGGCAAAGCGTGTTGCGGCTGCCAACAGGGGCTGGATGTCAGAAAATTATTCTCCCCCGGCAGGTCAGGGAAAGTGTTTTTACTTGACATCCCCTTTTATAGAACCCGCCACCCTGATTGTGGTGGGGATTGCACCCGGAGACCGGGGCCACCCGCCGGAAGACGAACGGTCGAGGTTCGTGGTCTCCCCGGTCCCCAAAAGCGAGGGACCGGGGGCACCCTCAGCGTGGTTTGAAAAAAGTCACTGGAACCGGGCCACCCGCCAGGCCACCTGCCCTGTGATAGACTGACCGAAAGCCAGGAATCAAAATGGAAATCCTGTGTTGATGCTTATGGACCCGAGGAGCAGGCCATGGGCTGGTATTACTAATGATGTTGTGATGATTCGACGAGGCGCATTTTATGGGCTTCAAGAAAACGTGCGGGATACGCGGATATAGCATCCATAAGGGCGACGTCATGATTGACATCCTACTTTTGGACGAGGGTTGCGGACGTAGCGCCTATTTCTGGGAGGGCGGATGGGCGTGGTATGAGGAAAATATGGGTCTCTGTCGGGCGATATTGTTTTGCCCCGGTTGCGTTGCAAAGTACAATGTGCTCAAACAGGAGAGGGAGGAACTAAAACAAAAGGAAATACGCACCAAACAGATCGAAGAAGAGAAGCTACTTGCAAGTCTTCAAACGCGTGAAGGATGCCTGAAGTACCTCAAACGCGCAACGCAAGCGGGTACTTTTGGCGACAATCATTACCATGTAAAAGGGGCAGACTTCGAGCGCCTTCGAATTGCCCTCGCTCAAGCATTCTCCACGTTTGACCTGGCCCATGATGCCCAGCTGAGAGAGGCCCTGCTTGACGTCTTTGTGAATTCGATCGCCAGGTCAGAGAATTTGAGGAACAATATCTATGACATCGACCAGCCACGGGAGTTTCTGCGTGCGCTCGATGCTGCCTGGGCAGGCGTTCGTAGATACATCGAGGAACGCTTGGCAGTTCTTGCCTCCGATGTGAAATCTTCGTTATATGCTCACGCGGAGAGCGGGTGGTGCCATGATCGTCCTGATGTAGACGACTCATATGGCGTATGTCTATACAGAAAGGCCCGGGGTACGGCGCTGCAATTGCTTTATCAAACCATAAGGAAATAGAGTACATTAAGAATCGTTCAGGCACACCACAGCCTACGAAGAAATCAATCACGCTTGACATCCTTCGCACGGAAGAAACGAAGATCCCCATTCAGATGGCACAGACGCCACTGTCAATTGGTCGATCATTACATTAACTTTACATCAGGATTGAGATTCCTTCGCATACGTTTCCGCTCGCACCTAAAAAATAAATATCCAGTATTACTGCGGTTTTGCCGGATGCTGCGGTTGCAGCTGCGTGCGATTCTCGCGACTCTCGACGCCGACTTCTATAGCGTCGCCGAGGGCCAGCGGCAGTTCCTGCTGTTGCGGCTTGGAGGACTCGTAGGCGCGGACAATGCGCTGGACGAGGGCGTGGCGGACGACGTCGCACTCCTCGAAGTGGCAGAAGTGGATGCCCTCGACGCCGTCGAGGATGTTGATGGCGTCGAGCAGGCCGGATTTGCGCGGGTTGGGCAGGTCGATCTGTGTGATGTCGCCGGTGATGACCGATTTGGAGTTGTTGCCCATGCGGGTGAGGAACATCTTCATCTGCTCGATGGTGGTGTTCTGGGCCTCGTCCATGATGATGAAGGCGTCGTTGAGGGTGCGTCCGCGCATGAAGGCCAGGGGGGCAATCTCGATGACGTTGCGCTCGAATAGCTTGTCGACCTTTTCGGGATCGAGCAGGTCGTAGAGGGCGTCGTAGAGCGGGCGCAGGTAGGGGTCCACCTTTTCCTGGAGGGTTCCGGGGAGGAAGCCGAGGCGCTCGCCGGCCTCGACCGCGGGGCGGACGAGGACAATGCGGCTGACCTTTTTGGCGTTGAGGGCGGAGACGGCCATGGCCACGGCGAGGTAGGTTTTGCCGGTACCGGCGGGGCCGACGCCGAAGACCATATCGCTCTGCTCGATGGCCTCGACGTACTTGCGCTGATTGATGGAGCGGGGCTGGACGATACGCTTGACGCCGACCGAGCGCTGCTTGCCCGAGTCGGAGAGCGAACGCAGGGTGATGGAGGGGTCGGCGACGACCAGACGCAGGAGGGCGTTCAGCTCGCCGTTGTGGGGATTGACGCCCTGGCGGCGCAGCGCCTCGAAATCGGCGAAGATCTGCCGGACGCGCTCGACGGCGGATTCGGAGCCCTCGACATGGACGGCGTCGGAGCGCAGATCGATGTGGACGCCGAGCGAGTCTTCAATGAGCCTGAGGTTTTCATCGCGAGTCCCGAAGAGGGGCTCGAGGTTGGGCGTGATCTCCAAGGCGATTTTCAAAGGGTTCGATGGCCTCCGAGAGGGTTAGACAGGGCGCGAGGCAGGCCGGCAGCGCAACGGACGGGCTGAAGGCAAGCGGGTGAACAAGAGGAAGACGGCAGAACGCGGCGCAGGACCGGGCTGAAGCTCTGGGCTGTGGGACGGGACCGCGGGATGGAATAGGCGACCAAATCCTGTATCTGGGGTTGAGAGTAGCGCCACCGGGGCTGGGAGTCAATGCGGGATTTAAGGTTTTTTGGCGAAAAGCGTGTCTTTCAAGGTACTGGGGGATCTCTGCACAAGCCCTTTTCGCAAAGTATAGATTCCCTCAGGGGCTAAAGCCCGCATTTATTTTGCGGCATTTGCGGCACGACTGAAGTCGTGCCCTTTCAAAACATCGACTTATGCAGAGGTTTCCTAGCAGCGTATGTGCTGCCTGGACAGGCTCGTCTCTGGACGAGGCCCACGGCGCGCATTGACCCATAGCCCCATTTCCCGTAGACTTAGAAATTGCGAGGGATGCGGCTCGAGTTGCATTCTAAAACCGCAACATTACCTCTTATTTCAGGCCCCCTGAAATCAGAATTGAAGATCAAGGATAACGAATGGCAAACCATGTATCGTCGCTGAAGCGCGCCCGGCAGACAGAAACGCGCACCGAAGTGAACCGCGCTAGCAGAAGCCGCGTGCGCACCAGCCTGCGTGCCTTGCGCGAGGCGCTCGTCAAGGGCGACGTGAAGGCCGCACAGGCGCAGTACCGCGAGACCGTTTCCACCCTCGACAAGAGCGTGCAAAAGGGCGTTTTGCACAGTAACACCGTCTCCCGCTACAAGAGCCGCCTGAATGCGCGGCTGAAGGCCCTGGCCACCGCCAAGGCGTAAGACGGCGAGAGCCATTGAGGCTCCAAAAGTATAGAGAAGCGGCCGGAGAAATCCGGCTGCTTTTGCTTTCTGGATAGAAAAAGCAGCCTGAAACCATAGAAATGCCCGGAATTGAGTGCATGAAAAGCTCTGAGCCTTTCCTTCACTTGCCCTTCCAGACGGGCGGACGCTTTTCCAGGAAGGCCTGAACGCCTTCGTTCTTGTCGGCGGTGGCGCAGAGACCACTGAAGTAGACAGACTCACGGAGCAGGGCAAGGTCGAGCGGCAGGTCGAAGCCTTCATCGACGGCGCGCAGGATTTCAGCCACGGCAAGGGGAGCGTTGGCGGCAATCTCCTGCGCCAAAGCCTCGGCGCGCTGCATCAGCCCGGCGGCGGGCAGGACTTCATCCACCAGGCCGATGCGCAGGGCCTCGCGGGCGTCGATGATGGCGCCGGTAAGGAGCAGTTTGAGCCCCTCGCTGCGGCCTACAAGGCGGGTAATGCGCTGGGAGCCGCCGTAGCCGGGCATGAGGCCCAGCTTGACCTCGGGGAGGCCCAGGCGGGCATCGTCCGCGGCCAGGCGGAGGGTGCAGGCCATGGCCAACTCACAGCCGCCACCCAGGGCAAAGCCCTGGATGCAGGCGATGACCGGTTTGCCCAGGGTTTCTATGCGGCGGAAGACGCCTTGTCCGCGCAGTGCATAGGAGCGGCCCTCTTCGGGGGTGAGCGAGACCAGTTCGCGGATATCAGCCCCGGCCACAAAGGCTCGGTCCCCTGCGCCGGCGATGAGAATTACGCGAATTGCGGGGTTCGCGGCCAGCCCTTCAAAGGCTTCTGAAAGTTCGGAGAAGGTCTCGGCGCTTAGGGCGTTGAGCACTTTGGGGCGGTCGATGGTGACGACAGCCAGCGGAGGGCGTTTATCGAGGCGAAGATTCTTGAATTCCATGCGAAAGAAAGGGTATCAGATGACGGCGGAGGCAGACTGTATAAGAGGCCAAATATCTGATTTGGAGCGGTTGGAAGACATGATAATGCCGCCGGCGTTTGCGAAACGGGAATGGGCAGTAGTACCTTAAAGCGCATGATGCAATTATCGATCCCGATTCGATTCAGGCTCTCCCGTTTGACCAGCATGGGCAGGAGCTTCCGGTTCTTGCTGATGATTTTCCTTGCCGCCTGCGCGGCTCTGAGCCTTATCCCTAGCGCTTCTGCCAGAGAAGCAAAGGGTTTTTCAGCGGCGACGCTGGTGGAGTCGGCGGATTACCAGCCCTGCCGCAACGGATGTTCGGCGAACGCCGAGCCAGCCAGCGCCTTTTGCTTCAGGCAGGGCGATCAGGTTTTGGTCGCGGACGGCAGAAGCTTCCGCCACGAAAAGAAGTTTTCCGGCCTGGAGGAGCTTGCCGGGAAGCAGGTTCAGATTCGATTCAGCCAGCGGTTTGTGTGGGTCATGCCGCCCGATGGCCCGGTGATGAAGCTGGAGCGGGGGTCAACATACGAGAACTTCAGGGACGCAGGCTGCATCCGCGAGGTGCGCAGGCCGATTATTGATGCTGCCTACGCTCACAAACGGCCGGGCAAGGTTCCCGTATACGCCTTTGCGCTGGTTGGCTCAGGCAAGGGCGACTTGTATCTCTGGTTCCAGTGCGACCTGAGCCCCGATAAGTCTGTAATCGCCTGCCAAAGGTGGTATCGCAACGGCACTCCCTACAGCAAGGATTGGTACTGCGCGCGCACGGTGGATGGAGCGCCGGTTGCAGCGGATTTTGAAATCGATGAGCTACTCAGCCAGGAAGGCAAGCTGGTGCTGAAGTCGGGTGCCGTAGTGCAGGAGGACCACCGGGCAAGAACCAATGACCTGCTCGACCGGCCCGGCGAGGCCTGCCGGTAGTGCCTGTTTGCCACACAAGAGTTGCTCGCTTTCTACTCCGCCCAATAAGCATGCACAGGAGCGCCTGAGTAACTGTTATGCGCTTTTGAAAACCTGGCTGGGGTATGATGAGAAGCAGAAGCCTGCTTGCAGGACAACCCCAGTCAAGAACATATTTCCAATCAACAGCAGGAGCCTATGAGGGAAGCTGTAATCAGAAGAGTTGAGTTGTTTGACACAAGCCTTCGGGACGGAATGCAACAGCCCAACATCGAAATCTCCGTGCCGAATGCGGTCAACCTGCTTCAGCGCATGGCGGATTTCGGCGTCCAGTATGCCGAGATCGGCTTTGCCGGCGCCAACCGGTTTGTAGGTGATTTGGCAAGCGCACTCGATTCCGTTGATACCAAGGCTATGAAACTGGCGTTATTCGGCAGGACGCGCGGCCGAGGCGCTACGGTTCAGGAATGGCCCGACCTGCAATTCATGATCGCCCATAAGAAACGCATCCCTGTCGCTGTGATCGTCGTCAAGTCCAGGCTGCTGGATGTAAGAAGGTCACTAGAGGCAACGCCGGAAGAAAGCCTGCTGATGGCGTATGACACCATCGCGTGCCTTCATGAGCACGGGCTTGAAGTGATCGTGGACCTTGAACACGCCATGGACGCCGCTTGCGGCCGCGACGAATATGGCAACGATTGCAAAACCGATTCGCGCAAGCGCAGCCTGGAATACTTTAACCAGTTGACCGAGCAGTGCGTTCGCCAGAAGATCAGCCGGTTGGTTGTGTGCGACACCACCGGCGGCGCCAGCCCTGAAGAAGTCGCCCAGGTTATTGGCAGCCTCACGCGCAGTTATCCCGACGCAAAAATCGGATTTCACGGTCACACAGATCGCGGTCTTGGAATCGCAAATACGCGCGCTGCTATTCTTGCCGGCGCTGTTCAAGTTCAGGGCACACTTCTTGGAACCGGTGAACGCTGCGGCAATGTGAACCTCACTACCGTGATCGGCAGCATGCAACTCAGAGGCGAAGCTGAGTTCGTCGCTCCCGAGTCGCTCCACAAACTTACCAGCCTCGCACATTCAGCGTACGCGGCCTTCGGACTTGAGCCGCCGCATGGCGTTCCTATTGTTGGGCCGGGCGCTTTTGGCACCTGGGCCGGCATGCATGGCAGCAGCGAGGGGAAAAACCCGGGAGCTTACCTCTGGTGCGATCCGGAAAAAGTGGGCGCCAAGCCCTTCATCGGAGTGAACAGCCAATCGGGAAGAGCCAACATTGTTCTTATGTCCAAGGCGCTCGGGGTTCCTTTGAACTCTCACCAGGCGCAGGTTTTGATCGACACCAACCAGGCGATGATTGATGGCGGCGGCTTCACGGCCAGTGATGTTTCGTTCCGGCTGGCCTGCATGAGGGTGCTCAATACCCTGCGCAATCGCTTCAGCATCAAGAGCTGGAGAGTTCTGGACGAATCCGACGAAACGAAGAACCGGTACGTTCAGGCCTCGATGTTGTTGTCCATTGGCGACTCCACCGTGACGGTAACGCGAGCAGAGGGCGCCGGCCCGGTGGACGCGCTCACCAAGGCCATGCGGCACGAATTGGAAAAGTGGTATCCGGCTATTGCGCAGATGCGACTGGGCACGTTCAGCGTCGAAGCCCTTGATGTATCGGCACATGACACGGCGGCCTACGTCCGCGTCACGGTTAGCTTCCACGCCGACGGCCGCGAACCATGGAAAACCTCGGGTGTGAGCAGCGATTTGAACCAGGCGGCGCTGATGGCCATCGTGGACGGCTTCAATTATTGGCTGTTGGAAGGCGCTTGTTCTTGACTTATTATGCCATTTCTGGCATATTCATGAAGGGCCAGAGGTTTGTATGAAACCCCTGATCTTCGTTGCCGACTCGCACCGTGCACTGTCGGAGTTTCCGGATCCAGTGCAGCGGCACGTCGGATTTGCACTCTATCAAGCGCAGATGGGTGATAAGCACATCGATGCCAAGCCGCTAAAGAACGTCGCGGGAGGGGTTCTGGAGGTTATTTCCGATCACTTTGGAGACACCTTCCGCACTGTCTACACCGTGAAACTGGTAAAGGCTGTCTATGTGCTGCACGCATTTCAGAAGAAGTCGAAGCACGGCATAGCCACGCCGCAGAGCGTGATGGAGTTGGTGAAACAGAGGCTCCTGCGCGCCATCGAAATTGATCGGGAACTGGAGGGATAGAGATGCCCGAGCGTGAACGCGATTACACCGTCAGCAGTGGAAATGTCTTCGCTGATCTCGGTCTGCCAAACCCGGAAGAGGCGTTTGCCAAAGCCGAGCTTGCCCAGAAAATCATTATGCTGATTCGGAAGAGAGGGCTTACCCAACTCCAGGCCGCCAAAATACTGGGAGTGGACCAGCCGAAGGTCTCCGCGCTTATTCGCGGGCAACTCACTGGCTTCTCTATAGAGCGGCTGATGCGCTTCCTGCTGCGGCTTGGGCAGGACATCAGAATCACGGTGCAAGCGAGTCCACGTAAACGGTCGCGGGCTCGTGTTCTGGTGGCGTAGGGAATTGTATTTTCCCCAGGTCTCAGAATCGAGACCCGGGACACCCGGCGCATGGTCATTTCATTGCGTTTTTGAATGCGCGCACCGCCTCCGGAAACGATACGCTGTTCCTTATCGCGAAGCTCAATTGCAGCTTGATGATCGCGAGTATGTACCCGTCGGACTTTTGCGGCGGTTTCTTCCCCAGATTCCTGTTGGATTTAGCAGCAACCTCGAAAGCTGCTGCAAAATTTCCCTCGACTAGCTCCTGGCACGTCTCTTTTGTCAGAATTGGGCCGACCCGGAAAAGCGACCCGTCCAGGAGCCATCCCAGTTCGAGCGGAGTGTACTCCTCATTCAGTGCAACGTCGTTGCCGCCTCCCCAGAACGCGCGATTCCCGAGTACCTGGTAGTAGACCGGAAGGACATCGCTTGGACCATACTTCCTCCCAACGTCGAACTCCCCGCCGTATACCGCACTCTGGTCGAAGCGAGCGCCGCATTTGGCGCAAGTGGCCGATCCGACGACGGTTGCGCCAGCTAATGCGTCTGCAAACCCCTTCTTGAGCACACTGCTGCACTTGGGGCATTTCCAGTAGTCGGATTTCCCCTCGACGCTGCGGCTGGGCTCGGGGCGCACTAACGACGCGGGCTGTGGCGGCGGCGACGGGATCGCAGATCTCCGGGCGACGAACTTCTTCATCAGGAAATCTGAAACCTGCGCGCGGCGCTCCGACGATTCCCTCGAGTCTTCCCGCTTACCCCTCGCAGATGGAAGGATCCAAGTATCTTCCACAAGCCCCAGCCGGGACAAAGCTAGGCGCGCCTGGGGAGACTCATCGAATGCCACTTGCGGAGGCGTCTTGCCCTTTTTGTCCAGGGCATCTAGATCGGCCCCTTTGGCCAGCAGCAATTCGACAGCCCGCAATTCACCCGACTCCGCCGCGAGGTGTAAAGATGTCCTTCCATTCTCGTCCTCCAGCGCGTTGACGTCGGCACCATTGGCCAGAAGCAGCCCCAGTAACTTCTCGTAGCCGGACCCCTTTCCCTCCCAGGTGGATGCAGCCACGAGATGGAGCGGAGTCCTCCTGTACTTGTCCGAGGCGTTGATCTTGGCTCCATTCGCCAGCAGCATCTCCGCTATGAGATTGCGGCCGTCCTGCGCAGCGTGATGCAAGGGCGTTTTGCCTAACTCATCCGAGGCATTGACGTCGGCTCTGCCTGTTAGCAGCGCTTCCACGATACTTATTCGGTCCCACACCACAGCTTTGAGCAGAGGCGTATATCCACGTCCATCGCGGGCGTTGACTTCCGCACCAGCACGCAGAAGTAACACCACTATCTCCCTGTGGCCGCTCTCTACGTTCGCTCCCGAAGCGTCGTGTAGGGGCATATCGCCATCATCGTCCTTTGCGTTGACTTCAGCGCCGTTGGCCAGCAGGAACTCCACCACGCCCTTGTGCCCGTTATATGTGGCTAGCCCCAGCGGCGTATTTCCGCCCTTCCGACCGCTAGGTGCCAGGCTGGCACCGCCCTGGACCAGCTTCTTAACCGTCGCGAGATCGCCATGGCGGGCCGCCTCGCCCAAGGCTTCAGCGGCCCGACTTCGGAAAAGAGTGCAGTACAAACGAGTAAATATGGTAGACATAGAAGCCCCGGATCTTCCACCCAGGGCAGGCTTTGAGAGCCTCCCTGCCACACCAAGGAGTCTATCACGCGCCGATACTCGATTTCTTCGCTGTTTTATTCCTTTAATCGGAATCTTCTTGCGCGCGTGGCGCCCCATCGTGGATGAGTCTTTGCTTCGCGGGATTGGTGGGATTCGGCGGTTGCCCCACGTTTGACAGCGGTGGGGGGTGGCCCGCCTCCGGCGTAACGAACTCTGGTTGCCTCAGGGTTCGGTTTTTGGGACCTGGGATAGCAACAAGCTACTTGCCGATCAACCCACGCGCGATGGCGTCCAACATTCCGTTGAGGAAGTTGATGGATTCGGGGGCGGAGTAGCGCCGGCCGATCTCCAAAGCTTCGTTGATGACGATGGGAAAGGGCGTTCCCTTGAAGCCCAGCATTTCGCCCACCGCCATGCGCAGCAGGTTGCGGTCCACGGCGGGCATGCGCTCCAGCCGCCAGTGCTTGGAATTGGCCACGAGCAGCTGGTCGATCTGGTCCTGATTGGCGACGGCCACGCTAAAGAGTTCTTCGGCAAAGCTGCGGACTTCTGGTTCAACTTCATCGGCGGCCTTCCAGAAGTTGGCGCGTACCTGGCCGGGTGTCTGCTTGCCTATCTCCGCCTGATAGAGCATCTGCATGGCCAGCTCGCGCGATTTACGGCGTCCCGACCCATGATGCGGTCCGGCGGTCACGAAGGGCCGCCTTTTACCCCACGGACGAAGACCTGTCCGTGGGGACCCCGGCCCTTCTGGAGCTTGCGATTCAGGCTGACCATTTCAATGGCCGCGATGGCAGCCTCGAAGCCCTTGTTGCCGGCCTTGATGCCGGCGCGGTTGAGCGCCTGCTCCAGCGTCTCGCAGGTGAGCACGCCAAAGCTGTGGGGAACGCCGGTCTCCTGCTGCGACTCTCCCAGGCCGCGCGCCACTTCGTTGTAGATGGCCTCGTAGTGGGCGGTCTCGCCGCGTAATAAGCAACCCAGAGGAATGATGGCGTCAACCCGGCCTTGATTGGCGAGAGCGCGGGCGGCGGCGGGAATCTCCCACGTGCCGGAAACGCGAACCACCTCGATGTCGGCGCGCTTTGCGCCGCTACGCAGTAATGCGTCGAGTGCGCCCTCCAGCAACCGCTCGGTGATGACCGCATTCCATCGGGCGACGACAACGGCAAATTTCATGCCGGAGGCGGAGAGATCGCCCTCGACGGCCACTGGCTTGCCGCGCTGTGGATCAGTCCATGCCCAAAATGAAAAAGAAAATCCCGGCTCCGGCTCGACGGTGAAAAGGCGCGACTTCCAGTGGGTTTCCGTGATGGCGGAGAGGCGCGCAACGGCCTGTTCGCCACCTTGCGCGCGCAACCAGGCAGCGGCGGCCTGGTGCACGGCGTCCAGAGCAGTCACCTCCACCAGCACATCGGCTGTGGAAGGAAACTGGCCGTCAACAAACTCCAGATTGCCCAACGGCGCAAGGAAGGCTGCGCCGTGACTGTTCTCTTCGTTCCACCCTTTGCCGGGCGCAAATCCCAGCGCGGAAAAGAAGCTCGACAGCCGATCATAGGCTGCCCGGCTGCCCGCGGGACGAAGAAAGGAAATCCCCTTGATCATGCTTTGATTCTAACGTGCGCGCAAGGGGAAATTGGCCGCTCGTCATGATTGCAAAGAATCTTAATATTATGCACTGAAGTTATATGAATCCGGAAAGCAACAAGGCCGGCGCGCGGCCGGCCTTGTTTGCTTGCTGCTGGATGCTCCTCGTTATGTTGTGGAACGCGGCCTGACGACGATGGCCGTGGCCGGAACGATGGCGTCGCTGCCCGTATAAGTGCAGCCGAGGTCCGTGCCACCAGAGGAGACCGGTGAGCAGGCCGGAAGGTTGGGGCTGATCTGCTGGGTGTCCGCATTGGCCGGGTTGGTTGTGACCAGGGGAACGCTGATGTAGTGAATCATGTTGTCGCCCGCGGTGGAGACAAAGAAGAGAGTGTTGTCCGGAGTAAACGCGCCAGCCAGGGGAGCCGTGATACTGGACGCCAGGCTTCCATTGAACGGTACATAACTCAAGGTTCCGCTGCCGGGTACGTAGAAAGGCAGCTTAACGCCGGTTGTGGCGCCGGTTGTAGGAGGGGTATAGGTGATGAAAGCCAGGTTGGAGGCAGGCGAGGGCACCACCTGGTTGACGGCGGTGGCTGTGGCCGTGATGGCCGGCGGCTGGGTCAACGTGGTTTGAAGCACCAGCGGCGAGAGCGTATCACCAATCAGGAGCGGATAATTGGGGTCCGCAACCGGAGGCAGGCAATTCAATTTGGGGATGGTGACTCCAATGTCGGACAAAGTAATGCTGCTGCCAGAGGTGGATGCTCCGAGAATGTGATTTCCATCGGTAGTGGCAGCCAGTACGTCGGTCTGCGCAGCTACTGAATTATCCGGAAATGGCCCTTGTGGATAGAATTTCATGTTGGCGTAGTTGCCTACTGTGCCGATAGGACACCAGGTGTGGGCCACAGTGGGGTTGCCGCTGATGAACGCTCCCACGCTGGGAATGGTAACCGCCAGGCTCCTCGCGCTAGTGGAGGGCGAGGGGCAAGTGATGGCGTCGTAAACGGAACAGGGCAACGCGTAGGTGGTCCAGCCGGTGTTCAGGCTATAGACGTATAGCGTGTCGCTATGAGGGGCGCCCTGGTTTGCGCTGTCGACAATGTAGAGCGTGTGCGAGTCGGGAGTCCAGGCCGCAGCCGTGCCCATGCCGCCATAGGACGTGTAGCTTTGGACGGAGACACTGTAGAGATAGAAGAGCTGGCGCTGCTGGTCATTGATCAGCAATTGCGAACCGTCAGGCGATACGGCCAGCACCACGCCTGGAACGGATGTTGCCTGCGTAGTAATTGAGTTGTTCGAGGTGCTGATGGCTATCAGCTCGTGGGATGAGCCAAAGTAGATATTGATGCCCTCCCGGTCCATCACCATCGAGTTAGGTACGTAGGGCAGGCGAATCGTAGAACCGACCGTGCCGGTGAGCAGCTCTACGGGGACGACATACTTTGACTGGCCGGGAGCAGCGTACCAGATGTAGTCACTGGCCGTGCCGGGCGTGGTGATGGTTACCCGGTTGGATGAAACAGGAAGGCCGGTGCCGAAGACGCCAACCTCATTTATCGGCGCGGGATTGCAACTGGGCGGCAGGCAGACGGCATAGACCGAAGCCACGCCGGGGAATGCCGTACCAATGACTCCTCCACTGCCCGCCAAGATGTCAATTGGGTCGGTGGACTGGTAGGTCAGCGAGAGGCCCGTGATGGGGCATCCAGTATGAGGGCATTCGGTCAGGTTAGTGTCGTAGATGGTTGTGGTCAAATTCTGCGTCACGCCCTGGGTGATGGTGCCTGTCGTGCCGCCGTTGGCCAGAGTTACCGAAATGGATGCAGGCGGACAGGTGGAGAAATAGCCGGCCGAAGAGCCCGAACCCGCCACTGAAGCCGTTATGGCCGTGGTGCCTGGCTGCAGTGCCGTGATGGTCACCTGGTTTGAGGAGGTGTTGGTGGTCACGCTGGCGACTTGAGGGGTGCCCACAATGTAGCTGAGTGCGCCAATGGAGGCCGTGCAGGTAGGAACAGAGGTTACACCGGCAGGCAGCGGGCAAGCATAGTTGCTGGTCACCGAAGACGGCGCGCAGAGTTCATACTGCGTGTTGTTGCTCACAAAGCAGGCTTGCGCGTCGAGCGTAGCCTGGGCGCCCTGCGAGAAACACTGCTGGGTATTGATGGATGTTGGTGACGACTCGGTGACAAGGCTGACGGATGTCACCTGGGCATGCACAAACACCGCTACCGGGTTGGATGTCACCGACTGGCTGGAGGCCGTGATGTAAGCCACGCCGTAAGGCAGGCCGCCGGTGGATGGCAGTGGTTTCGGCGGGTTGCAGATGGTGTAGTCAGCAATGCCGCCGCCCGAGTTCCGATTCCAGGTTCCGGCGCAGATGTTGCCGGTCGGAGAGATGTCCACTAACTGGTTGTTAGTGGTGCCGTAGGTTAATGTGGCGGCGGTGGCCGCTGTACCCTTGCAGGTAAAGGCCGTCGGCCTAGTTACCTGCTGCGTCTGCCCGAAGGCCATGGAGATGCCCGTGGTCACGGGTTGCAGTGTGAGTGTGGCCACGTCTGTGATCTTCAACCCATAGCCCTGTCCATTGCAGTAGTTTGCGCCCGGGTTGCGGGTGCAACCTGAGATTGAAATCCCAGCTGGAATGGACAGGCACAACAAACAAATAAGCGTTAAGAACCGCCGCATGAATCCTCCCCGCCCCGCCTTGTCGAGCCGCAGAACGGTCACTCCCGAAATCATCGGAAAAAATGGGTTATAGCAAACTTCCCGCTCTCCGCCGCCCGCGAATATCAATGTCAAGCGGTTCAATCCTCCGAACTCTCAAGCGACACGTCCTGGTCGCCAGGGTGGAAGAAAAAGCCTGTTTGCACAGCATCGAATAGGCAACAGAAGCTGGATAACTCTCTCTGGAGCAGTCCGTTAGCGCGCTGTGGCTGGCCTGCCGCCGGTGAAACCGTTTTACTGACCGGCTCCCAGCGCCACGCTCAACATGCAGCAGGGTGACGAGACACTCCTACAAATCTCCAAGGAAAAGTGTATCAGGGCGGGGTGGTCTCCGGCTGGCTGCCGGTCAAAGTACCCCCTCCCGCTTTTTCATAGACTCCGCCAGCTCCAAATGGGGAGCAGGCTCCGAGTTTGGGCCCACCTTAGGGAGCGGGCGGCAGGTAGCGGGCGAACCACTCAGCGGCTCGCTCTATGATGTCCCGGCGGTGGACAGGGTCGGCAATACCGTGCCCCTCATTCGGGTAAACCACCAGCCGCGTGGGTACGTGCCGGTCTCTCAGCGCATGCCAGAACTCGAAGGACTGGGGCGCAGGGCACTCGCCGTCTCGTTCTCCCACCACCACTAGTGTCGGCGTCATCACCTTCCTGATGAAGTTGATGGCTGAGCTTTTGGCGTAGACCTTCGGATCGTCGTAGACCGAGGCGCCAAAATACGGCATCATCCACTGGTCGATGGAGTTTTCGCCGTAGTAGCTCTGCCAGTTGGAAATTCCCGCGCCCGCCACCGCCGCCTTGAATCGCTGCGTCTGGGTAACGGCAAACATGGTCATGAATCCGCCGTAGCTCCAGCCGGTTATACCTACCCGTCCGGGGTCCACTGGGTATTCCGCCTCGACCGCGTCCACACCGGCCAGGATGTCGCGCAGGTCGCCATAGCCAAAGTCTTTGCGGTTGGCCAGTGTAAACTCCTCGCCCTGGCCAAAGCTGCCGCGCGGGTTGGGCATCAGAACAAAGTAACCCAAAGCCGAAAATATGGCGGCGTTCAGTCCGCCAAAACCCCAATGCGGCACCGCCGCCGAGGCCGGCCCGCCATGTACCTCGACTATCAGCGGATACTTTTTGGCCGGATCGTAGTCTTTGGGCATCATCAGCCAGCCCTGTACGTTAAAGCCGTCGCTCTTCCAGGTAATCGAGTCGGTAGTTCCCCACGCCGGCTCGATGCCTTCGTTGATGCGGCTCACCGTCCCGATCGGAGCAATGTCGGCCGAATGGACCTCGGGAGGCAGCTTCGTACGGGCATAGAAAACTTCGGGAGGAAGGCTGAAGCTGCTGGCGATGAAGACGTAGTACGAGCGGTCTGCCGTGCCCGAAAGGCTCATCTCCATCCGGCCGTCGCCGATCGCGGCCGAAATGTGAAAGTATGTGGTGGTCGCCGCAACAACGGGCTGGCCTGACGCGGAATTGTTCTCAAGATGTATCCCTATAAGCTTGCTCTGCGAGCCCGCCAGTTCAGTCGCAAAGAGGTTCTTATTGTCATCCCATTCGATCCAGGCCGACGAACTCGGCCTTCCCGGCATCAGATCGGTTGGCTGGCCTCCGGCTGCAGGAATGATCCACACATCGCCGCCCGTCACTCCCTGGTCGCTCATCAGGCCGCCGATGAAGGCAATCTCCTTGCCGTCCGGCGACCAGCGCGGCACTGCAATTTGCAACCCATGCAGCGGGCCGGGAATCTCGGCTGGAGACAGAATCGCCCTGGGCTCACCGTTCACCCACCCCAACGACGAAGACCTGTCGTTGGGGGCCCCGTTCAAATCCTGCGTATAGAGCTTTGCCACCCACCAGTTGTTCTCACCCGGCGGATCGGCGGCAATATATGCCAGTCCATGCCCGTCAGGCCGCCAGTCGAACTCGTATACATGCAGGTCGGCTGGAGTCGCCCACTCCGTAATTTCAGGTTTTGCTGCATTGACGCGAACGATAGCCACCCGCTCAATCTCCGCGCTGCCTTCACCGATAACACCCGTTTGCAGCTTCATAGCAGCCAATGCACCGGCTGGCCGAGTCGCGTCTTCCACATAAAGAAAGGCCACGCGAGTTCCATCTGGCGAAAAGGCCGGAGCCTCCACGTAGCCCTTCAACTCGGTCAGCCGCCGCGCCGGGCTGCCGTCAAGGAGCAATATATAAAGGTCGGGCTGGTTGGGTTTGGCGCAATCGGAGATGAAAATCAGCGATTTTGCATCCGGGGACCACACAATCTTGCCCTCGTGGCAATGCTGTTCCGGCCTGGTGGCCGCCGTTACCCTTTCACCCTCGACCGGCCCGCCCTTGAACAAATCGCCCAGCGGCGCCAAGTGTATCTCCGCGCCTCCCTTTGTCCTCTCAGTCCACGCCAGCAGCTTGCCGTCCGGAGAGATCGCCACCTGGCCCAAAGAATGGCTGCGGTTGAGTCGCTTGAGCACCTCTTCGATGGCTGAGCGCCCAGAAGCAGGGGAAGATTGCAACTGCGCCGGCGCGGAAAGCGTGAAGGCCGCTCCCAGAAACAGAGCTGCGCCGGCCAGCAGCGCGGCACGGAGAGAGATTCGAATTGACTTGAAAAACATAAGGAAATGCTATCAGGAGGCGCTGCGGGTGAACGAGAAATGCCTGCCTTTGCCCAGGAGCGGAGAAAGTGGAGCAATCACTCCACCATCCTCGCGATGTATGAAATTATTTTCGGTCGAGTACGGCGCTGAGGAGAGCGTTTTGGTTGGCATCCTGCGCCGCAAGAATATTCCCAACCTCTTCCGCTTCCTTGCTGCCGAACTTCATCATGCCATTCTCAAAATCCATCGTCGGGCTTTTATAAATGAAGCCCATCGCGCTACGCGAATAGTAGCTTCCACTGTAGTAATAACCGGACGCGCCAAACATATCCATCTGCAGGAAGAGGCGGCGCAGGTTCATTTCAGGATCATAGACAGGCAGACCTTGCTCATTTTCCCGGCCTGCCGAGATTCCCAGCAGGTCGAGTAGTGTCGGGGTAATGTCAATATGAGAGGTCGGGAAATCAATGATCGTCGCCTGCTGAAGGACTCCAGGCACATAGATGAGCATGGGAACCCGCAACTCGATGTCTTCCAGCATCCCCCGCGCAACCAGAACAACCTCGCCTTCTCTTGCCCCTGGGGTCCAGCGCATTCCGTGGTCGCTGGTGATAACAATGATGGTGTTCTCCAGCGCTCCGTCGCGCTGCAACTCGTCAAGCAATTCGCCCAGCCATGCATCCTGATACACAGCCAGCGCATGGCCGCGCTCCAGGAGTGACATGGAGGGTTGCCCATCGAGTCCTCGATATGGATCATGCCCAATCTCCGGGAAATAGGCCGCGGCAAACCTTTGCCCCCTGGCCGTCCAGCCGCGAATATCTTCCCGCAACGCGAGAAGCCCACGGTGGTCGTTGGCTTCGACGTATTTTACCGGGCCGAAAAAGGTTGCTTTCCCGATCTGATCAACTTCCGGGTCGATTCGCGCTGAGGCGATCTTCTGAAAACCCAGGCTGGTGAGCATCAGATCATCGCGGCGTTGCGGGATATTCCAGACGAAACCATAGTATGCGGTCTGATAGCCTTCCTTTTGTAGGCTGCGAATCAGCCCCGGAATCTCGACTGGATGTTCAACGATGCCGCACTGCCGGCTCACATACATCGAAGTGAAGATCGAGAAGGCCGCGTTGTCCGTAAGGGGATAACTGGTGTAATGGCGCCCCAGCAGAAAAGAGTGATCGCGGAGACGCCGGACGTTCGGCATATCGCTTAGAGAATCGTGTGCAGGGTCAAAGACCTGCGCCGAGATGGACTCCATCACTAACAAAATAATGTTGTAATTTTTCGCTCTTCCGGTAAAGGCCGTTGGATGCGGCGCGGGCACGTGCGAGGCCTGGCGGTATGTTTGCAGCAGTTCCTGCGCGCTGTGGCCATTAGACCCGAAGTACACTTCGTTTTCGAAGAATGCCGTAGAAGCCGACCTCTGCAGAAGTGACTGTGACCACGGCATGGCTGGAACCCTGGGGACGTAAGCGATGGCTGTAGCCGCAATCCCGAGACCATATGTCGCCAGAACAGCACGATTCAACCAGCGTGTGTTCCTTCTGTAGGCAATCAGCGTGATGGCCGCCACAAGCCCGGCAAGGACCAGGCCCGCAGCAATCAACAGAATTGTGATGCCTGGATGGGAAGCAAAGGCGGTTTCGTGACTCCTGAGGATCCACATTGCATCAAACCAAAGCACTCTCAGGGAGGCGAAGGTATTGATCGTTGTTAAAGCAATGAGTTCGACTGTGACGAATAATTCGAACAGGAGCGCGGCAACGATGGAGATGAAGATTCTCAGGCGCGGCGAGATCCAGAAGGTCAGCACGCAAAAGGCCAGCGGGATTAGAGCAAAGACGCAGAGCAGATCCGCCCGGAACAGAGAGACCTTCTCCCAGAAGTAAAGTCCCGGAGGAGTGCGGAGGCCGGTGGCAATCTCGCGGAACGCATCGCTGCTGATCATCGCTGCAAGCTTTTCGATCAGAACGCAGGCGGCAGATGCCAGCAACGGGAGGAGAATGATTCCAAGCCTGTTCTTACTGAGCCAATCCGCGATTTTCTGCATATCAATCCACACTTGCCGCGCGGTGAATGGCCAGCAGCTTTACGAGCAGCGGCTTGAGCAGCTTCAGATCCAGGGCATTGGCGCCGTCGGATTTGGCGTTGGGCGGGTCGTCGTGGACTTCTAAAAACAATCCATCAATCCCGGCAGCTACCGCGGCGCGCGCCAGCAGAGGAATGAACTCCGGCTGGCCGCCGCTTACACCGCCGGCCGCCGAGGGCTGCTGCACGGAATGTGTCGCGTCAAAGACCACTGGCGCGAGACTGCGCATCACCGCCAGGGAGCGATAGTCCACTACCAGAGTGTTGTAGCCGAAGCTCGAGCCGCGCTCGGTGAGGAAGACGCGCTCATTGCCCGTAGAGCGGAGCTTCTCGAGAGGATGGATCATGTCCCATGGGGCGACAAACTGACCTTTCTTGATGTTGACGGCGCGGCCGGTCTTGCCCGCGGCCACCAGCAGGTCGGTCTGGCGGCAGAGAAAGGCGGGAATCTGCAAGACATCCACGGCTTCGGCGGCCACTGCGCAGTGGGAGGGTTCATGCACGTCGGTCAGAACCGGCAGGCCGGTATCTTTGGCCAGGCGGGCGAGGATGCGCGTGCCCTCGATAAGGCCGGGACCGCGAAAGCTCTTCACGCTGGTGCGGTTGGCTTTGTCGTAGCTGGCCTTGAATATGCAGGGAAGACCAAGGTCGGCGGCGATGCGCTGAATAGCCTCGGCCATGCGGCGCGCGTGTGCCTCGGACTCGATGACGCAGGGCCCGGCGATGAGGAATAGACGGCCCTCGCCCACATGGACCGGGCCGATTTCAAAGGAGTTGCTCACGCGTATGATTGTAATGCGTGCCTGAGACTGACGCCGGAAGGCCTCGGCCGGAAGTAAAATATCGAGGGATGTTGAAAGGAAATGACGATGGAAGTCAGCGTAAAGTTTTTGAGAGATGTGAAGATGGAGGTTGCTGCGCGGCAGCATACTCTGGTGTGCGACCAGCCCGCCGAAAACGGCGGCAGTGATGAGGGCATGACGCCGCCGGAACTTTTTCTGGCTTCTCTAGGCACATGCGCGGCCTTTTACGCCTTAGCCTACCTCAAGAAGAAGGGATTGCCGCGCGAGGGAACATCGGTGCGAGTGACGGCAGCCAAGGCAGGTCCGCCGGCACGGCTGGACTTCTTCCGGATTGAGGTCAAGATCCCGTTAGCGCTGAGCGCGACCGACAGGGCTGGAGTGGAGCAGGCCATCCATCACTGCCTGATTCACAACACGCTGCTTAAACCGCCTTCGATCCAGATCGACTTGCAAGCGCCGGCCGCGGCGTAAGCCTGTCACGAAAGTGCGACGGATGAGGCTGGCTAGCTTCCACGCGAAACTTTACCGAAGAGAAGCGCAACGGTACAATCACAAAAGGAAGGCCGAAGTAGCTCAGTTGGTAGAGCAGCTGATTCGTAATCAGCAGGTCATCGGTTCAAGTCCGATCTTCGGCTCCATGGATTTTGATGTCGAAATGCCTCTCCGCGTGGAGAGGCTTTTTGCCGTTATGGGCTGATTTTTGGAGATTGCAGCGTTACTCACGCGCGGCGAAGAGGACAGCACTTTGGTCCAGACGAGAACTTTTCCAGTAAATTCCAGTAAAAAACTGGCTTTTTCGGGAGGTAGTTTCTCGCCATGTGGTACAGAGGAGCGGTATTCGTGTGGAAAAGACCAATCTGTATCCCCTGTTGATTATTGCAATCAAGCCATTTGTTTTTATCAGGTTGCGGATTTTCTTTCTGCCGCTCGGATGAAATAATCTGCACGGTTTTTGGGTAAATATATACCCCTCGGGGGTATAGGGGGGGGTGGGGGGAGGGGTACCTTCCAGTGGACAGTGAACAGTGGGCAGTGATCAGAAAAGCTCCGCACGTGTGGTTCTTGTTCATGCTTTAATTGTGCGCCAGGGGAGGGTAATTATCTGCAAGAACTGGCAGATTTTGTAGACCTGCAGTGGGGCAGACGGCGCTTTCTACCTGAATGCCGGAATGCATATTTCCATAAATATGCTGCATAAAAGCATAAATATGCTATATTATTCCTATGCGGACCACCATCGACATTCCGGACGAGGCGTATCGCCGCCTCAAGATCAAGGCAGCGGTCGAGAGTAAAACCATCCGTAAAATCGTACTGCGCGGAATACTCCGCGAGATCGATGAGCAGGATACGCCTCCGCTTCCGAGACTTACCGAGCCGATCTTGAAGGCATATGCCCCGGGCTCCATTGACATTGACAACGAGAAAATCTATGACCTCATCGGTTTTCCTTGATATCAACGTGTGGCTGGCCCTCAGTTCGAGCGATCACAGGCATTTCGAATCGGCATGGGCCTGGTATCGGACACTGGCACCCCGGACGGCACTGCTATTCTGCCGCATTACCCAGCTTGGATTGCTCCGCCTTCTTACAACACAAAGCGTGATGGGTCCGGGGACTCTGACACAAGCACAGGCCTGGGAGGCATATGACCGGCTCCTGAAAGCTGCCGGCGCGGATTATGTCGATGAACCAGCTGGCATGGAATCGATCTTCCGGTCCCTCTCCCGCTCTCAACAGGCATCCCCCAAAGACTGGGCCGATGCATATCTGGCAGCATTCGCCGAGGCGGCGGGGTTGACGCTGGTGACGTTTGACCGGGTGCTGGCGGGGAAGGTGAAGGGGGCGGTGCTGCTGGGGTAGGGCATTTCCTTCCGTCGATTGATCCACAGGATGGGTTACTCTCAGGCTGAAACCCAAGTTAATATTGCGACTATTGCGGCACGACTAAAGTCGTGCCCTTTCAAAACTGCGACTTATCCGCAGTCTCCCAAATATCTCTAAAGGGAAATGTCCTAATCCACATCTGAGATCGAGTCAACATGGTTGTCTGCTAGGATGTTCGTGTCATGTTTGCAGATAATACGAACGAAAGCTGGAGCTGTCCTCAAAAATTGGATCGACCTCTGCCCCGCCCGGTTCGATTGACCGGCATCGGAATCTACTATTGTGTGATGGGGTTGGCGTGCATCGTCTTTGGGGTGGTGTTAACAGCCCAACTTTGTATCCCTGAGTTACACCGGCAGGCCGAGAATGATTCACTAACACGCCGCTTGACGGCCGAGGGGCGTGAAACCGAAGCCACGGTAACGCGGCTATGGTCGGCCATGGGTCGTGACCGCGTCAACTACGACTACACCGTAGACGGCCGGGGCTACCACAGTGGCTCCTACATTGCATCGCAGCATTGGCAACAACTTCAGGTAGGCTCGCCCCTGGCCATTCGCTATCTGCCTTCCGATCCCACCAAGACATGCCCGGACGCAGATCCGCCGAATTCCGGAAACAATTGGTCCATTGTTTTGCCGATGACTTGTCTTCCCCTGGGGTTCATGTCACTTTTCGCCTTCTTGCACCTTTCTGCCGTGTGGCCCCAGTTCCGCCTTCTGGCGCGGGGAAAACCGGTTCGTGGTGTCGTGACCCGCTGCAAAGAAGGAAGCCGACGCCGCATGAGCGGGTACTTCTTGTATTACGACTTTCCACTGCCGTATGGCGGCCTGTGCCGGGGCAAGGATTTCTCCGGCCAGCCAGCGGCGGAAGGATCGAATGTCACTGTTCTCTACGATCCCAGTAAACCGCTCCGCAATGGCCTTTATCCGATGGATACGGTACGTTTGGCTGGTATCTAAACTGCCTGTTGAGTAACAAGAACAGCTTCAGTTTTGTTTTGCCGGTTCTTGTAACTGGCAGTTATGAATTCGCGGAAGAGCGAGTGCGGCAAACCTTACGCTGGTGACGTTTGACCGTGTGCTGGCGGGGAAGGTGAAGGGGGCGGTGCTGCTGGGGTAGGTTATAGGGAATGATCTTTGGTGCAATACTTTCCAATCTTAATCCAATCGGCTTTCGTCACTTTGAGCGGTTCAATCGCAGAAATTGAATCCTTACCGAGAATTGTTAGCAGATGCTCTTTTCGAACACAGAGAATATAGACTCTCGCCGTTCCCCGCCTCAAATGGTAGGTATAGATTCGACCATCCGGAAACTCTTTTTGAAAATCCAGCTTTAACTGAGCAATCTGCGTTTCATGCGTATCCTCACGACCCAAATGGTGATAGGTCAAAAGCGATTGCTTGCGCTCCCAATAGCGTTTCAGATCAAAAAAGTAAACGTGCTTGGAAGACATACCCTCTTCTCCATCAACCCCATTATCAGGATCGAAGAACACTAAATCTGCTAAGTCTGGAGACAGTTTAGCGAAGGCATCATCCTCATAAGTTTTACGCTTTTGCCCTCCAATGTACTTCTTCGAATAGAACACTACACTTCCTGTAAAGCCACGGATAAGGTTCTCAAGGTCTCCAATATCCCGGTCAGCCTTTTTCTTCTTCGCAAGCGGGCATATATCCGAAAAGACTTTCTCATCACAGCAGCAAAGACAATCCTTACCGGAATAATCAACGTAATCTCTATGCTTGCCGTCACCTCTATTGTCGTTCTTCGTAAGCACCCAATTGACACCGATCTTGAAGCCAAGATCGGCAAGATGCTTCATGATGAGCACCTTGCCGTAATCACCAATGTCGCCCACATATTGGTCTTTCATGTTTCATCCGTCTTACGCTTCGATCACCGAAACTACACTGTCCGCAGCCAACCGCGCTTGCCGGTTCTTGTAACTGGCAGTTATAAACTCGCGGAAGAGCGGATGCGGCTCCAAGGGTTTGGACTTGAACTCGGGATGGAACTGACAGCCTAAAAAGAACGGGTGGGTTGGAATCTCGACGATCTCGACATAAGTTGAATCGGGAGTTGCGCCGCTGATGCGCAGGCCAGCTCCGGTCAACAAGGCTTCGAAGTCGCGATTGAACTCGTAGCGATGGCGGTGTCGCTCGCTGATTCTGGTTACGCCGTAAGCGCGCGCGGCGAGCGAACCCTCTTTCAGGACGCAGTCCCATGCGCCCAGCCGCATGGTCCCGCCCATTTCTTCAACGCCAGTCAACTCGCGGAGCTTGTAGATGATGCGGTGCGGTGTGGCGAGGTCGAACTCGGTGGAATTTGCGCCCGTGAGACCGCAAACGTTGCGGGCATACTCGACGCAGGCGGTCTGCATGCCGAGACAGATGCCGAAGTAAGGAACCTGCTTCTCGCGGGCGTAGCGGATGGCGTTCAACATGCCCTCGATGCCGCGCTTGCCAAAGCCGCCGGGAACCAGAATGCCGTCAAATCTCTCTAACTTCGATTCATAACTGCGGTCATCGGGAGTTTTCGATTCCAGGTCCTCGCCCTTTACCCATGTAATTTCGAGTTTAAGATTCTGCGAGACAGCTCCGTGAGTCAGCGCCTCCTTGAGCGACTTATAACTGTCAACATAGACCGACTTATTGTTGTCCTCAAACTCCATATACTTGCCGACGATGGCGATGTGGACTTCATCCCTTGGGTGGTAGCAGCGGTCGACCAGTTCCTTCCACCTGGTCATGTCGGCCTCGGGCGCTTCCTTGTGCAGGTATTTGAGGATGAGCGCGTCCAGGCCTTCCCGGGCATAGCAGAGCGGCACCTCATAGATGGAGGGCACATCGATGGCTGAGATGACGGCGCGCTCCTCGACGTTGCAAAAGGCGGCGATCTTCTTCTTCATCTCGGGCTTCAGGATGTGTTCCGAGCGGCAGATCAGGATATCCGCCTGAATGCCGATAGAGAGCAGCTCCTTGACGGAGTGCTGCGTGGGCTTGGTCTTCAACTCCTGGGCAGCGGCGATCCAGGGCACCAGGGTGAGATGGACAAAGACCGTATTCTCGCGGCCCAGCTCCTGGCGCATCTGGCGGATGGACTCAAGAAACGGCAGCGACTCGATGTCGCCCACCGTGCCGCCGATTTCGACGATGGTGACGTCGGCGCCATTGGAGCTGACCTTGCGCATGGCGTTTTTAATCTCGTTGGTCACGTGGGGAATGACCTGAACCGTGGAGCCGAGGTAATCGCCGCGCCGCTCCTTCATAATGATCTGCTCGTAGATGCGCCCCGTGGTGTGGTTGTTGTCGCGGGAGAGCGGTGCGTGTGTAAAACGCTCGTAGTGGCCCAGGTCGAGGTCGGTTTCAGCACCGTCGTCGGTGACGAAGACCTCGCCGTGCTGGAAGGGCGACATGGTGCCGGGATCAACGTTGAGGTAGGGGTCGAACTTCATCAGGTTGACGCGTAGGCCGCGGCTTTCAAGCAGGCAGCCGATGGAGGCCGCGGACAAGCCCTTGCCTAAACTAGACACAACTCCGCCCGTCACAAAGACGTACTTTGCCGACATGGGTGCAACCTCATTTTTTGACTGTTGGGATGGACCGTACAGGGTGGACACTATCGAGTATGACAGAGACGGGCTGCGAAGGAAAGAGAAAAAAGCGATGGGCGGCGCAGCGCGGCCGGCAGCAGCCTGGAGTTTGTCTGGATTCAAGAGTTTAGGAAGAGGCATACTGAAAAGGCAAAAGCCGCCTAAGCCTCCGTCTGGCCTGCCCTTGCCTGATTGAGGCTCGCATCCTACGATGACTCAAGCGGCAAGAACAGCGTTGTGGAATGGCAGAAGAGGACCGGTACCGGGGGTGGTCAGTGAGGACATTCGAAGTCCTTTGTTCGTTCATCGTTTGCCTACAGTTATTCACGCCAGTAATGTGTGTGAGCCAGGCAGGGGAAACCGAGCTCCTCGATGTTATGTTTGCAAACGGCAAGGATGGTATGATTCTGGGCCAAACTGACGACTTTGGTTTTGTTCTGGTTACTCATGACGGGGGAAGGAACTGGTCACTTGGTCAAATATCGAGATCCTCCGGGTTTGATACGGCAGCATTCCAGGATTCCAGTCACTGGTGGGTAGCTGGTCAAGAAGGCATATTGATGTCATCTGCCGACGCAGGAGCTACATGGACGGCGGTGAAAAGTGGAACAGATCACGACATCACAAAGCTTTTGTTTGGACCGAGCGGTCGGCCTTTCGCCATTGCGAAAGGCGGAGTACTTCTGACCTCCCATGATGGAGGTAGAACCTGGACCCACCGCACCATTGCGAACGGTGAGGACTTGTACGACATCACTTTCCTGAGTACCGGCCGAATTATCATCCTGACGCTCAACCATCTGTTCTGCTCAGACGACAAGGGAGAGACGTGGAAGCAGTTGACGGAAACATCTGGACCTGTGTTGACAGAAACATCCGGATTTTCAATTACTCAGATTTCATTCTTCGACGACAAAGAGGGGCTTTTACGCCTTAGTGGTGGGGGTCTTGGATTCACAAATGACGGTGGCGCGACAGTCCGTACGATCCCTGCCGAATCGGGCGAGGGAGACATACAAGTGTCAGTAACAGGGAAACGCTCCGCGTACCTCCTCAAAGGGCTGTTTGGCGAAACCGATGTTCCCGAGGGCTATGAAAATGGGCCATCAAGTTCAACTGTTCTCCGAACAATGGATCGAGGGAAACACTGGAAGGTTATTTTCCATCTTGAAGAGATGCACTCACAGGCCGGCTGGATAAACAGAATGGTCTGGAATAGCTCAGAGCAGGGATGGTTGGTTGGTGAAGACAGCGTCTTCATCACTGAGGACACCGGCAAGACCTGGACACGATGCCGACTTGTTCTGCAGGCATCGGAGGAAGTTACAGGTCAAACTGTCAAAACAGGTCCTGTAAAAACAATCTGTTCTCCTTGGCGATCACCTGAAAGCGGCCGGGTGCCCCATCCTTGAATCGTTTTTTGATTCAAGGGTGGGAGACCACAATGCAGAATGGAAGGAAACGAAAAATGACGACAGCGGCTACGCAGCGACGCAAACTGGGGTCGACCGGCCCCGAGGTCTTTCCCATCGCTTTGGGTTGCATGGGAATGAGCGGGATGTATGGCGCGACGGACGACGCGGAGAGCCTGGCGACTATCCACGCAGCCGTCGACGCGGGCGTCAACCTGCTGGATACAGGCGACTTCTACGGCATGGGCCATAACGAGATGCTGCTCAGCCGGGCGTTACGCTTTTTGCGCGAGAAGGTGTTGCTTTCAGTGAAGTTTGGCGCGCAGAGGGCTCCCAACGGCGCGTGGCTGGGTTTTGACGCGCGGCCCACGGCGGTTAAGACCGCGTTGGCCTACTCGCTGAAGCGGCTGGGCGTGGATTCCATCGACATCTACCGGCCGTCGCGGCTGGATCCCAATGTGCCTATCGAGGAGACCATCGGGGCTATCGCGGAGATGGTCAAGGCCGGTTATGTGCGCCACATCGGCCTCTCCGAGGTCGGCCCGGAGACCATCCGGCGAGCGGCAGCGGTGCATCCCATTGCGGACCTGCAAATTGAGTATGCGCTGGTCAGCCGCATGCCGGAGGCGAAGATTTTTCCCGCGCTCAAAGAGCTGGGCATTGGGGCGACGACATACGGAACTCTGTCGAGGGGACTGCTTTCAGGCTCGCAGCCGGCCCCGTCAGGCGATTTCCGCGCGCATCTGCCGCGATTCACGGGCAGCAATCTGGAAAATAACCTGCGTCTGGTTGCCAAGCTCAAGGAGATCGCCGCCGGCAAGGGGATAACGCATGTGCAGTTGGCGATTGCCTGGGTGATGGCCAAGGGCAGCTTCATTGTTCCGGTGGTGGGAGCGCGCACGCGGGCGCAATTGGCCGAGAGCCTGGGCGCGCTGCAAGTGAAGCTCACCGCCGAGGAGATCGCGGCTCTGGAGGCGGCTGTTCCCGCGGGAGCCGTGACGGGAACCCGCTACGATGCCGCCCAGATGCGGATGCTGGACAGCGAGAAGTGAGGAAGCAGCGGTGCGAGATACCATACTGGTCACGGGCGGGGCTGGATTTATCGGCTCGAACTTTATTTTGAATTGGGCAAAAGAGACGCGCTCGTCCGTGATCAACCTCGATCTGCTGACTTATGCGGGAAATCCTGCCAACTTATCCTCGCTCGAAGGGGATGAACGCTATCTGCTGGCGGTTGGGGACATCTGCAACGCGGAGCGCGTGACCTCATTGCTGGACGAGCATGAGCCCAGGGCCATTGTTCACTTTGCGGCAGAAAGCCACGTCGACCGCTCCATCGCTTCGCCAGAGCCGTTCATACGCACCAACGTGCTGGGAACCTTCGTGCTACTGGAGCAGGCATTGCTCTATTGGTCGAAACTTGCGGAGGCTGACAAAACAGCGTTCCGGTTTCTGCATGTCTCCACCGACGAGGTATACGGCTCGCTAGCGCCGGATGATCCGCCCTTCACTGAAACAGCCGCTTACGCGCCCAATAGCCCCTATGCCGCGTCAAAGGCCGCTGCCGACCACCTGGCGCGGGCCTATCATCGCACCTGGGGATTGCCCGTTATCACCACCAACTGCTCCAACAACTATGGCCCTTTTCAGTTTCCGGAAAAGCTGATTCCTCTCATGACTTTGAATGCGATGGAGGGCAAGCCGCTGCCTGTCTATGGCGATGGCTGCCAGGTGCGCGATTGGCTTTATGTGGAAGATCACTGCGCCGCCATACACACGGTGCTGGAAAAAGGCCGGATAGGCGAAATCTATCACATTGGCGGCAATAGCGAACGACGGAATCTCGATGTGGTCAATGCCATTTGCGATATGGTGGATGAGATGCATCCCGATGCAGGCCTCGCTCCGCGCAGAAAACTCATCAACTTCGTCGAGGACCGTCCCGGCCATGACAGGCGCTACGCCATGGACGCTTCGAAGATTGCGCGTGAGCTGGGATGGCGACCCGCCGAAGCCTTTGAAAACGGCTTGCGCAAAACGGTGCGCTGGTACCTCGACCATCCGGAGTGGGTGGAGGGCATACGCAGCGGAGCTTATCTTGACTGGATCAAGCAAAACTATACGGATCGCATCGCCACCTGAGTCGAAATCCTCAACGCAGTAGGATTGATGGGAGCTAAGAGCAACCGGGACGCCGAAATCGACAACGGCGTCCCGGTTGCTGCTTGTTGTGTGCCGGAGCGAGCCAGCAGGCTTGCTGCACTTCTTACAGTTGACGAACGGAACTACATCGATCCGCGGCTCGCCGGGGGAACAATCCCGTTCATGCGCAGATACACGACCAACTGGCCGTAGTGGTCCATGACGTGCGCGATTCCAAATGACGCCATGCCTGCGCGCGTGCCATGCGCCGTCTGTACAAAGGCGTTCTCCGGGGTGATCGTATCCACGAAGGCGTGGGCCAAGGCGAAGGAATCCTTCAGGGCCTTCACGATATCGGCCTTGGTGGTGAGCTTCTCAATCGAATCAGTCATTGCCTTGGCTTGGGCGTCTGTGTAATCCGGGCCGCCGAAGAAGTAGTAGTTGGATTCGGCCACATGCTTGATCTGCTGGGCGAAGGTGCGCACGTCTTTGAACTCGCCCAGGGTGGCTGGAGGCGCAAAGTTGAATTTGTCTTCCGGCATGGCTTCGGCGGCCGAGACGAACTGCTGCTCCATGATGCTGAGCACTTTTCCGTAGACCTGTGCGGGTGGGATGGGCGTGCCCACGGCAGGCTTGGCCGGCGCGGCCGCCTGGGCAAGAACGAGTGAAGATGTTGTGAACAGCAGGCAACAACCAATAATGAAGCCTGCAACGCGGGGAAGCTTGAACATAAAATCTCCTCCTGCGGCCTAAGCCGCGTGTAGGAACTTTATCAGATCGGGGCTGGTTTTTGACAGTCGAGGCCGGTTAATCGCCCATTGAGCGCAATTATCCGCGAGGAAAAATTCGTTTCACGTACAATCGATAATGAGGAGTTTTTTTTGATGAAGCGCGTATATATGGACGCCAATGCCACCACGCCTCTGTTGCCGGAGGTGATGGAGGCCATGCGCCCATATTGGATGGAGCGCTTTGGCAATGCCTCCTCGATCCATCTCGACGGCCAGCAGGCGCATGCCGCCGTGGATCACTCTCGCTCAACGATGGCAGAGTTTTTCAATTGCCACGATGCCGAGGTGGTCTTCAACTCCGGCGGCACGGAGGGAGATAACACCGCCATCTTCGGACTGCTGCACCCCGGCGACCACTTCATTACCACTTCAATTGAGCACTCCGCGATTCTGGAGGCTGCCAAGCGCGTGGCGCATCATGGCGTGGAGACGACTTTTGTGGCGCCCCAAGCGAGCGGACTCATTGAACCGGCGGACATTCTTCGCGCCATCCGGCCGCAGACACGCCTGATCAGCGTGATGCTGGCCAATAACGAGACCGGAGTGCTGCAACCGGTGGAGGAGATCGGCAAGATCGCCGCCGATACCGGCGTCTTCTTCCATATCGACGCGGTGCAGGGCGCGGGAAAAGTCAAATTCGATGTGCGCTGCTTCGGCTGCCATCTCTGCTCCATCAGCGCGCACAAGATGCACGGCCCCAAAGGCGTGGGCGCCATGTTCGTGCGCCGCGGGACACCGATTGAACCGCTATTAGTGGGCGGCAGCCACGAGCGCCGCCAGCGCGCCGGAACTGAAAACGTGCCAGGCATCGTGGGACTCGCCAAGGCCGCCGAGCTGGCCATGCACTCGCTGGAAGATGGGATGCCCGAAGGTGGAGTTATCGCCCGGCTGGCCCGTCTGCGCGACCGGCTGGAAGCCGGTGTTTTGCAGATCTCCGGCACTGGTGTTAATGGAGCCCTGGACGGCGGCAAGGCGGTTCCCCGAGTGGCCAACACGACCAACATATGGTTCGATCAGGTAGAAGGTGAGGCGCTGGTAATTGCGATGGACCTGAAGGGCGTGGCCGTCTCCGGCGGCTCGGCCTGCCACTCCGGCGCCACCGAGCCCAGCCACGTGCTGATGGCCATGGGCCTGGATAAGACTCGCGCCCGCGCCAGCCTGCGCTTCAGTTTGCTCAAGACCGCAACCGAGGCCGATGTGGACTATGTGTTGAAGGTGGTTCCCGAAGCCGTCGAACATCTGCGGGCGATTTCGCCGGTGGCGGCGGGAACGGCAGGGTAAGAACCGTACTAAGAACCGTACATCGACCGACTGACTAGCTGATTACATGACTGAATGCAATACCATTGCCGTAGCCATGTCCGGAGGGGTGGACTCCTCGACGGTGGCGGCGATGCTCGCCCATGCGGGTGACGGTTCAGCCAATAGCGTCGTCGGGCTGACGCTTCAGTTGTGGGACCAGACGCGGCTCGCCGGGCGGCACGGCATTCCCGAGACACCGAAGGCGGGGCGCTGCTGCTCTCTCGATGATGTCTATGACGCGCGGCACGTGGCCGAGCACCTGAAGATTCCCTATTACGTCGTCAACCAACAGGAGCGCTTCGAAAGCGATGTTGTCCGACCCTTTGTCGCCGAGTACCTCGCCGGGCGCACGCCGATTCCCTGTTCGCTGTGCAACAACCATCTGAAGTTCGACCAGCTTTTAAAGACGGCGCAGAGCATAGGCGCCAGCCGCATCGCCACCGGGCATTATGCGATCAACGAGTACGACGACGCACGCGGACGCTGGATTTTGAAGCGTGCCGTTGATCTGGCCAAGGACCAGACTTACTTTCTCTTCGGCCTGACGCAGGAGCAGCTTGCACACACGCTCTTTCCGCTGGGGCGGATGACCAAGACAGAGGTGCGCGAGGCGGCACGGCAGCACGGACTGGCGCTGGCCGAGAAACCTGACTCGCAGGAGATCTGCTTTATCCCCGGCGGCGACTATAAGCAGTTTCTGACCGCCTATCTCGAGGAACAGGGCCGGAGGCTGCCGGAGACCGCCGGCGAGCTGGTAGCTTCCAGCGGCAATGTTCTGGGCCGCCACGAGGGCATCTTCAACTTCACCGTAGGCCAGCGCAAGGGACTGGGCGTCAGTTCGCCCACGCCGCTCTATGTGCTAAATATCGACCCGGCCACGCACCGCGTCACTTTGGGCGCGGATGAGGAGTTGGCCACTCGCACGCTGCGCGCCCGCGATCTGAACTGGATTTCCATTCCGGAGTTGTCAGCGCCGATGCGTGCGCGTGTGAAGATTCGCCACCGCCATGAGCCTGCCTGGGCAACATTGGAGCCGACTAGCGCCGGCGAGGTCGTCGCCACCTTCGACGAGCCGCAGCGTGCCGTCACACCGGGCCAGTCGGCGGTCTTCTATGAAGGTGATGAGGTGGTCGGCGGGGGGTGGATTGCGTAACGCAGAGCTAGAGTACGTTGCACAAATAGCTGGCACGTCTTAAGCAATTCATCCGGGATTAAACATGCTGCGGAATAACTCTGAATTTCAAGCGAAATTAAATAAAAACATCCCTCAGGGGCTAAATGTCGTGTCTCAAGAGGTTGTTTACATTGATGTCGAGCCCTGATCGGCAGATGGGAGGCATCTGATTGAGACTAGCATGTGGACGGTGCCAGTTGTAGTGGTGGATCCAGGGCAGCAGGAACGAGTT
>Ga0208038_1000222_pt1 | contig 55380 bp, 51 predicted proteins | sample June2015DPH_16_1_FD_184714 | JGI IMG/M metagenome (GOLD analysis project Ga0208038, IMG submission 184714) | Peatland microbial communities from SPRUCE experiment site at the Marcell Experimental Forest, Minnesota, USA - June2015DPH_16_100... | ecosystem: Environmental > Terrestrial > Soil >...
CGCCGCCATGGTGGAGTATGGCCTGCTGGTGGCCCTGATCGCGGTGGTGTGCATCGTCGCGGTGACCACTCTGGGCTCCAGCCTGAGCACTAAGTTCCAGGCGGTCTCCACCTCCGTCACCGCCGCCTCTTAATCTTGACCTCCAGGAGCCTAAACCCTGTAAGGGGGGCTGCTCATGGAGAGGTACTTTGTGGACCAACCTGAGCAGCAAGTTCAATAACGCTGCCACCCTGATCGGCGCCTGAGGCCGGTTGGGCCCGAACTAACCTGACGGGGGGCCCTGGGCCCCCCAATTCTTGCAGGAGGCGGCAAGAACCGGGCACTGAGCCATGATGAGGCCGGGGCCGGCCTGCGAGTCGCCTGAGGATGGTCGCTTGCATTGAGGGGGCCTGAACCGAACCCTGAGGTGAGAGCCGCACAGGGCTTGGAAGTGAAGGGGTAGCCGTGGTGGAGTTCGCAGTCACATCAACCATGAACAGTGAGTGAGCGTTATGGCAAACCTACCCAAAGGAATGATTTATATGGCCGTCGCGGTGGTGGCCGGTCTTTTGGCCACCTTTGGCATTCATCGTTATGTGGTCAATAAGACCCAGGTCGCCCTGGCGCCCACCGGGATGGTGGCGGTAGCCACCGGCGACATCGCTCCCGGCACCGCCCTGGCCGGCGTTTCCCTCAAGCTGGTCTCCTGGCCCAAGGAGCTGATTCCGCCCCAGTGCGCCGCGTCCCTAAACCAGGTGGAGGGCCGGGTGGTCACCTTTCCCATTTCCAGCGGGGAGCCCATCATGTTCAGCAAGCTGGCCCCGGTGGGCACCGCCGCCGGCTTGAGCGGCCTGCTGGACGAGAGCAAGAGGGCCCTGACGGTCCGGGTCGATGACGTCACCGGAGTTGCCGGCTTCCTCCATCCCCGGGACCGGGTGGACGTCCTGGCGGATATGAAGATAAAAAGCGGCGTGGATGAGAACTATTCCAAGGTCATCCTGCAAGGCATCACGGTCTTGAGCATCGGCCAGATCTGGCAGCAAACGGGGGATGACAAGCCCACGGTGGTGAATGCCGTCACCCTGGAATTGACCCCGGAGCAGGCCGAGATCCTGAATCTGGCCAGCAACGAAGGGAAGATTCGTCTGGCCCTGCGAGGCAGCGGCAATGAGGCCACCGTAGAAACCCGCGGGGTGGCCAGCTCGAATCTGTTCGCCGGCATGATGAAACCGCCGCCGGCGCCCACGTCTCAGAAGGACGCGAAACCGGAGAAGTGGGTGGAGGTGATCAAGGGGTGTCAGCGCAGCAAGGCCACCCTCTAGCTGGATGTCAGTTAAGACGCGGCAATGAAGGAATTGGTGGGCAGTGCCCACCCTACATGGCAAAGCGCGACGGCCGACGCCGTGGGAGTGACCGGTGAAGTCTGATAGCTTGACCATTTCAGTGCTGTTCGGGAACGGAGTCCAGCATCCGGAAATCCAGGAGGCTGTGGAAAGCCTTCCCCAACTGAAATTGTTGGATCAGACTTGCGACCCGGAGCGTTATTGCCGCCAGCTCGACGGCAACGCCAGACCGGATGTGGTGCTGGTGGAGATGGATGGACAGAGTCACGTGCCGCCTTGGCTGGAGCGCCTGCCCCAGGAGATGCCGCAGACCCCGATATTGTTGTGTTCCCATACCCTGGAACCGGAATTCCTGATCCGTATCATGCAGGTAGGGGTCAGGGAGTTTCTGCCGATGCCCCTGACCCCCGACGATCTGGAAGCCGCGATCAGCCGGGTGTGGCAAACCAAAAAGCGGCAAAGCTCCGGGGATCGCCGCCTGGGGCAGGTGATCGTGGTCACCGGGCACAAGGGCGGGGCGGGGGCCACCACGGTGGCCGTCAACCTGGCGGTGGCCATGGCCGAGCTGGCTCCGGAGCCTCTGGCCCTGGTGGACCTGGGCCGGCCCTTCCCGGACGTGGCGAATTTCCTGGACCTGGAGCCCTCCTATACCATTCTGGATTTGTGTCAGAATCTGAATGAACTGGATCAGTCTTTCATCCAGCGGGCGATGCAGCCTTTTGGGGATAACCTGTTCGTGCTCCATGGTTGTCCGGATTTTCGGGAGCAGGAAAACATCGAGATCGAGTCCCTGGGTAAAATCTTCTCGGTCTTGCGCCAACTTTACAAATACACCATAGTCGATCTGAGCCACTGGCTGGATGAGTTCTTTCTCCGGGTGACCCTGGAGGCCGACCTGGTGCTGATGCTCACCGGTCTCAACGTTCCGGATTTGCGCAACCTGAAGCGGTTGTGGCCGGCGCTTCTGGAAGATCAGAGGGAGCGGCGAAAAATCAAGCTGGTGATAAACCGTTTTAATCGGAACAGCGGTTTGGTGCTGCGGGATTTGGAACAGGTAGTGCAGCAGCCGGTGTTCGCCACCCTGTGCAGCGATTACCCGTTAATGGTGGAGGCCTTGAACCGGGGAGCGCCCTTAGGGGTCAGCGGGCCGCGCTCCAAGCTGTGGCGCGACATGAAGGCCCTGGCCGAACAGGTGAAGCTGGCGATGCCGGCGGAGATGGAACAGGCCGAGGTGAGCGCCGTCGCCGAGCCCAAGCGCAAGTTCTGGTTGTTTTAGAGGAGGTGAATCTGCATGAGTTGGCTGGGTAACAAGAGGGAAAACAGGGGTCTGGGGACGGCTAAGGCGAAGGGGCTGAGTGCGGTTTCGCCGCGGCCGGTCCAGGAAGATCGAGAACCACAGGCGGCGCCCCTCTCCAAGAAGGATGAGGTTCGGGAAATCCGGCTTTACCAGGTGAAGAAGCGGATTCACCACCTGCTGTTGGAGCGTCTGGACCTGAGCGCCCTGGAAGAATTGGAGGAAAGCGTTCGGGCCCGGGAAATCCGGCAAGCCCTGGCGGTCCTTATGGAGGAGGAGGAAGAGCCCCTAAACCTGGTAGAAAAGACCCGCTTGAACCGGGAACTGGAGTTCGAGATCCTGGGTCTGGGCCCCCTGGAACCTCTGTTGGCCGACCCGACCATTTCGGATATCCTGGTAAACCGCCACAATCAGGTGTACGTCGAAAGGCACGGCCGTCTGGAACTGGCGGATATCCGGTTCCAGGATAGTGAGCACCTCTTGAAAATCATCAATAAGATCGTCAGTAACGTGGGGCGCCGCATCGATGAGTCCATCCCCATGGTGGATGCCCGGTTGCCCGACGGCTCCCGGGTCAACGCCATCATCCCGCCCCTGGCCCTGGACGGGCCCATACTTTGTATCCGGCGGTTTTCCGTGCAGCGCCCCACCCTGGAGGACCTGATAGAGAAAGGCAGCCTCACCGCGCAAATCGGGGAGGTCCTGAAGGCCGTGTCGGTGGCCAAACTGAACGTCCTCATCTCCGGCGGCACCGGGGCCGGCAAGACCACCTTGTTGAACATCCTCTCCGGCTTCATCCCGGCCAATGAGCGCATCATCACCGTCGAAGACTCTGCCGAACTCCAGTTGCAGCAGGAACACGTGTGCCGCCTGGAGACCCGTCCGCCTAACGTGGAGGGCAAAGGGGAGATTACCGCGCGGGACCTGGTGCGCAACTGCCTGCGGATGCGGCCGGATCGGATAGTGGTCGGCGAGGTGCGGGGCCCCGAGGTTATCGACATGCTCCAGGCCATGAACACCGGCCACGAGGGGTCCATGACCACCGTTCACGCCAATACTTCCCGGGATGCCCTGCTGCGGCTGGAGACCATGATTTCCCTCTCGGGCATCACCATCCAGGAAAGGGCCATGCGACAGATGGTCTCTTCCTCCATCAACGTGGTCGTCCAGTTGGTGCGCCACAGCGACGGCTGCCGCCGCATGGTGTCCTTCTCGGAAATCACCGGGATGGAGAGTGGGATGATCAGCATGCAGGATATCTTCGTCTTCGAACGCCACGGCATGAACCTGGAGGGGATGATCACGGGGCGTTATGTGGCCACCGGGGTGCGTCCCCGCTTCGCCGACCGTTGCCGGCTCTTCGGGGCGCCGCTCATGGACGGCATCTTCAAACCCCCCAGCCGGGACCTGGATTAAAGATATGACGACTCCAACGGGAGAAGAGCGATGGATCGTTTGAGCCATTTGAACATGGGCGGCATGGATTTCATGTACGCCCTGGGACTCCTGGGGGTCTTTGTGGCGGCTTGTCTGCTGACCACCGTCATCAATCAGATGGTGATGGAGCCCTACCTGAAGCGGAGCCAGCTCAAGAAGCGGATGCGCAGTCAGAAGCGGGAGGAGGAGTTCCGGGCCAAGATCTTCAAGGCCTACCAGGAGTCCCGGAACCGGAATAGTCCGGTGACTTCATTGATGGGGCGGCTGACGGGCTTGAGCAGGGTGGACAACCTGGAGCGCCAGCTCATTCAGGCGGATCTCTATCTCCCCCCCGGGGTCTTTATCCTGGCGGTGGCCCTCATGGGGTCCGTGGGCTTTCTTCTGGGCACCAGGTTTCTGTACGGTATCTGGATCTGGGTCGTGGGAGCGGCCATGGGTTACCTGCCTATCTTTATCCTGCGCTGGAAAAAGCGGCGCAAGACCATGCAATTCGAAAAGCAGATGCCGGAGGCCATGGAACTCCTGGCCCGATCCCTCCGGGCCGGCCACACCCTGTCGGCCACCATGGAGCTGGTGGCCCAGGAGATTCAGCCGCCCCTGGGGAAGGAGATGCGCATCACCTATGAAGAGCAGCGTTGGGGACTGAGCGTCACCCAGGCGCTGCGCCGCATGGGTGAACGGGTGGCCAGCCAGGACCTGGGCTACTTCGTCACCGCGGTCCTGGTCCAAAACGAGAGCGGGGGCAATCTGGCGGAGATTTTAGAAAACATCGGCACCCTGATCCGGGAGCGCATGAAATTGAAGGGCAAGGTTCAAATCCTCACCGCCGAAGGCCGGTTTTCGGCGCTGATCCTGATGGGCTTGCCCGTGGTAACTTTCCTGGCTCTTTACGTCATGAGCCGGGATTATATCATGCTCTTGTTCTCTGACCCCTTAGGCAAAAAAATGTTGGGCGCGGCGATCGGCAGCATGGCTATAGGGGCGTGGGTGATGAAAAAGATGGTATCCATCAAGGTTTAGAGGAGGGGGCTCATGGAAGGGCTCGATTGGCTCATCTGGGGCGCCTGTTTTCTCACAGGGACGTTTTTCGTTTATGGCATTATGCATTACGCCGGCAGCCGCCGGATGGTGCGAGACAGGTTCAAAAAGAGTACCGCCACCGCGGCCATGTCCCTTTATCAGCGGGGCGGCGGCGGCAGCCTGAAGAAACGTTTCCTGGATTGGATCTCCTCCTTCGGCGAGTATGCCATGAAGGATAAGGAGGATACCTCCAAACTCCGGTTCTCCTTGATCCAGGCCGGTTATCGTCACCCCAAGGGTCCTACCATCTTTTTAGGGATCCGGGTCCTGGCCCCCTTCCTCCTGGCCTTGCCGTATCTCTTAGCCAATGTCATGGGCGGCGTGATGGCTTCCGGCAATCTTATGGTTTGCCTGATGCTGGCCGGGACCGGTTTCTATTTACCGCCCTATGTCCTGAAGGCCCTGATCGGCCGGCGCCAGGAGCGCCTCGACCTGAGCTTGCCGGACGTCCTGGATCTGCTGATTGTCTGCGTGGAGGGCGGACTGTCGTTGCAGTCCGCCCTCCACCGGGTATCCGATGAGGTCCGCAACATCTCCCTGGATATGTACAACGAACTGCACCTCACCAACGCCGAGCTGCGCACCGGGATTTCCCGGGAAATGGCGCTGAAGAACCTTGGGGAGCGCACCGGGGCCCAAGCCGTCAAGTCCCTGGTGAGCATCATGATCCAATCGGATAAGATGGGGACCAGTATTGCCCAGGCGCTGCGGGTCCATTCCGATTTTCTCCGGGTGCAGCGGGGCCAGAAAGCCGAGGAAAAGGCTGGCAAGTTGCCGGTGAAGATCATGATCCCCTTGCTCCTGTGCATTTTCCCCGCGATCTTCATCATAATCATGGGACCGGCGGTCATTAACACTATGCATGCTTTAAGCAAAACCAGGATTTTTTAGCGCTAAGGGGCCTGACGGGCCAGGGGAAACTTGTTGACTTGAAGGCGATTATTGCTGATTAGCCGCGGGAAGAGGAAGATACCAGGTCCCTACCGTGGGGACCTTTTTTTTTGGGATTATGCAGGTTATAATTATCGAGTAATAATTGGGTTTTTTTCAGGGAAACCATGGCCATCAGAATCCTCCTTGCCGATGACCACCAGAACGTCCGCCAGGAATTGCGGGCCCTTTTGGACCAGGAACCGGACTTCCAGGTAGCGGCGGAAGTCGGCACCGGGGAATCGGCGCTGGGTTTGGCGAAGGAGGTTAATCCGGACGTGGTCATCCTGGACCTGGCCGGCGCCGATTTGCCCGGCCTGGAGGCGGTGCGGCGGATGGCGGCCGCCGCCCCCCGTGCCAAGGTGATCGGCCTGTCCCTGCACGGCGACCGCAGATTCGTAGCGGAGGTTCTCAAGGCCGGGGCCTTCGGCTACCTCCTCAAAGAGCGGGTCTTTGAAGAGTTGGCCGCGGCCATCCGGGGGGTCCAGGCCCGGAAGATTTTTCTCAGCCAAGGCATTCCCGACCTGGCCATTCAGGACTATTTATACCTGATACGGGATAGTGAAGCCCGTTTTCGCACGATTTTTGAGAAGTCTCCCCTGGGTATTGCCCTGTTGGATGAAAATTGGCGAATAGTGGTGAGCAATCCCGCCTTGCAGGAACTGCTGGGGTATGGTCAGGAGGAACTGCGCCAGCAAGAGTTTAGCGAATTCATCCTGACCGGAGAGGCCGGCGGCTGCCAGGAGCTTTTTAAAGGACTGGCTGACGGGGTTCGCCAGGCCTGTCAAATAGAGGGTCACTATCGGCGGAAAAACGGCCAGTTGTCCTGGGGCCGCCTGTCGCTCTCGTTTTCCGCTGCCGGCGAGGTGCCGCTGGTCATCGCCATGCTGGAGGATATCAGCGAGCAGAAACAAGCGGAAGCCGAGATTCGTGACTACCGGGGGAAGCTCCGCTCCGTGGCCTTGCAGTTATCCCTGGCTGAAGAGCAGGAACGGCGGCGCCTGGCCACCGAGCTCCACGACCAGGTGGGACAGATCCTGGCCCTGGCGCAAATCAAACTGGGAGCCTTCCGGGAAGCGGCCCCCGCCGGCCTGAGCGGGGCCATGGAGGAGATCCGGCAACTCCTCGATCAGACTATCCGGTACACCAGATCCCTGACCTTCGAACTCAGCCCGCCCATCCTTTACGACCTGGGTTTTGAGGCCGCAGTGGAGTGGCTGGCGGAGCTAATCCAGGAGCGAAGCGGCATTCGCCTGCAGGTGACCGCGGATCGAAGCCCCAAGCCCCTGAACGATGATAGCCGGATTCTCCTCTTTCATCTGGTGCGCGAACTGCTGCTGAAGGTGGTCAAGGAGGGCAAGGCCAAAAATATTTTGGTTCTCATCAGGCGGAGCCTTGCGGAGGTGCAGGTAAGCATCGAAAATGACGGGGTCGGATGGGACCCGAGGGCCGGGTCGCCTCTGCTCTCTCCCAACGGCCTGGGGCTCTTCGGCATCCGGGAGCGTTTGCAGTATCTGGGCGGGCGTCTGGAGGTGGAATTTGAGCCGGGCCATGGGAGCCGGTTGACTTTGGTGGCGCCGCTTAACTATTAGCCTCAAGGCTGGAGGGATGGGGGCATGGCTATCAAAGTTCTCATTGCCGACGATCACCAGATCGTCCGCCAGGGACTGCGCACCTTGCTGGAAAGGGAACCGGACCTGGAGGTGGTGGCCGAAGCCGAGAATGGCCGGAGCACGGTGCGGCTAGCCCGGGAGAGGCATCCCGAAGTGATCATTATGGATGTAGCCATGCCGGATCTGAACGGCATCGAAGCTACCCGGCAAATCATCTCCGAAATGCCCAAGATGAAGGTGATCGCCCTTTCCATGTACGCCGACCGGCGTTTTGTGGCCAATATGCTCAAAGCTGGGGCCTCCGGTTATCTCCTGAAGGATTGCGCCAGCGAGGAGTTGGTGCGGGCCATTCGGGTGGTGCTGACCCACAAGACTTTCCTCAGCCCGGGGGTCGCCGACATCGTGGTGAAGGATTATGTGCAGGCGCCACTGGGCCGGGAGGCCTCGGTTTTCTCCATTCTCAGCAACCGTGAGCGAGAGGTGCTGCAGCTGATGGCCGAAGGCAAGTCCACCAATCAAATTGCCGAATGCCTCCACGTGAGCGTCAAGACCGTGGAAACCCACCGGCAGCAAATGATGCAAAAACTTAAGATGCACAGCGTGGCGGAACTCACCAAGTACGCCATCCGGGAGGGCCTCACCACTCTGTAAACCTGCAATTTTGATTTTTCAGTTTTCTTTCGAAGAGAATATTATTCATTAAGTTGCAAGTTTCACGTTTCCAAGCTCCGGTTTGGGAACGTTTTTTTTGGGGCCAGGCCCCCCCTGGTTTTAATCTTATGTCAGCCCGATTATGAAACAGACCAATAATTGGGGACGCCCCCGCCTGGACACCGGCCCGCTATTTCCTGGACAAGATCGCGCATCTCGGATAATATTTAGCAATCATAATCACCTGCTTATGGGGGGGACCGGCGCTCGCTGCCAGGTTCCTCCCCTGATCACAGATCGAAGCTCCTCAAGGATTAATCGATGAAACGCACCCTGTTGCTCAACCCGCCGTCATTCCAGGATTTTGACGGCGGCGCCGGTTCGCGCTACCAGGCCACCCGGGAGGTCACCTCCTTTTGGTATCCCACCTGGCTCTGTTACCCGGCCGGACTCATTCCCGAGAGCCGGGTAGTGGACGCCCCGCCGGAGAACCTGACGGTGGCCCAGGTGGCATCCCTGGCCAGCGATTTCGAATTGGCGGTGCTCTTCACCAGCAGCGCCTCTTTCCGGCACGATCTGAAAACGGTCAGCCACCTCAAAGAGAAAAACCCGCAATTGCTGGTAGGCCTGGTGGGGCCCCAGGTGAGCATCCTGGCCCAGGAATCGCTGTCCGCCGGCCCCCAGGTGGATTTCGTGGCTCGCCGGGAATTCGACTATGCGGTGGCGGAGATCGCCCAGGGACATCCCTGGCAGGAAATCCAGGGGGTCAGCTACCGGCAGGGCGATGCCATTCATCACAACCCGGATCGGCCCTACCTCGAGGAATTGGACGCCCTGCCCATGGTCACCGAAATCTATCACCGGGATCTGAAGATGGAAAACTATCAGATTCCCTACCTGCGTTACCCGTACGTCTCCTTTTATACCGGCCGGGGCTGCCCGGGTCATTGCGTTTACTGCCTCTGGCCCCAGACCTTCACCGGCCGGCGCTACCGGGTCAGGAGCGTGGCCAACGTGGTGGCGGAAGTGCGCCGCAGCCTGGAGTTGTTCCCCCAGGCCGCGGAGATCTTTTTCGACGATGATACCTTCACCGCCAACGGCGAACGGGCCCGCACCCTGGGCCGGGAATTCCGCGGCCTTAACAAAAATTTTCTCTGGTCCACCACCGCCCGGGTCACCACTTCCTACGAGACCCTAAAGGCCATGAAGGAGGGGGGGCTGCGGCTGCTGGTGGTGGGTTTCGAGACCGGCGACCCCCAGGTCTTAAAAAACATTCGCAAGGGCGCCACCCTGGACCTGGGACGCCGCCTGGTCAAGTGGTGCCGGGAATTGGGCATTCAGGTGCACGGCACCTTCATGGTGGGCCTGCCGGGGGAAACCCTGGCCAGCCTGGAGGCCTCCATGCGATTTGCCTGTGAACTGGACCCGGACACCATCCAGGTTTCCCTGGCCACTCCCTATCCGGGCACCGAGTTTTACGACTTTTGCCGGGAGCGGGGATACTTGCAGGACGAGGCCCGGGTGCACGGACGGACGGGGTATCAACAGTGCGTGGTGGATTATCCGGGTCTGTCGGCAGCGGAGATCTTCGCGGCGGTGCCCAAGTTTTACCGCCGCTTTTACTTCCGCCCCAGCTACATGGGCCGGGCGGCCCTGGTGATGCTGCGGGATTCCGGGGAACGGCGGCGGCTGCTCAAGGAAGGCCGGCAGTTTTTAAGCTTCATGTTCCGGCGGCGTCAGTGCCCGGAGGTCGAGGTGGAGGCTGGGGATAGTTGCCGATAACGGCTAAGGAACCCTGAGCCGCATGGTGGACGTGGCCGCCTTGCTGGAGGGCCGCCATTGGGTGCGGGGGTGAAGGCCGCGGGGGAGGGGAGGGCGGCAGCAAGGGCCGGCGGCTGCGGGTCCCTGGCCTCCCCCTCTCGGGGGGGCTGCACCGGGCGCACCGTCATCTTCAGCGCGGATGATTTTGGCTTATCCGAGGCCGTGAACGGCGCGGTGACCCTGGCACACCGCCAGGGACTGCTCCGTTGCGCCAGCCTGATGGCGGCGGGGCCACAGGTGGAGGCGGCCGTCCGCCTGGCCCGGGAGCTTCCCGGCCTCTGCCTGGGGGTGCATCTCACCCTCATCAAAGGCCGGGCCGTTTCGTCCCCCGAAAAGATTCCTCATCTGGTGGACGCCCGGGGTCGTTTCGGCAACCGGCCCGTGGCGGTGGGCTGGCGCTATTTTTTTTATCCGCGGCTCCTGCCGGAAATCCGCCGGGAATTGGCGGCCCAGATCGAGGCGGTGCTGCGGCTGGGCCTCTACCCCTGGCACCTGAACAGCCACCTCAACCTGCACATGCACCCGAGAATCTTTCCCCTGGTGGTGGAGCTGGCCCGGGAATACGCTATCCCCGCGGTGCGTCTGGCCCGGGAGGACTGGCGCACCACCCTGGCCCTGGCCCCGGCCCATCCCTTTCCCAAGCTGGCGCAGGGGCTCATCTTCGCCCTGCTTTGCCGCCGGGCGCGGCGCCAGGCCCAGGCCGCGGGGCTCTTCTATAACGACCAGCTATTTGGTCTGTTAAACCATGGCCGCATGACCGAAACCTATCTCCTGGACCTGATCCCCCGGCTGCAGGCGGGGGTCACCGAGATTTACAGTCATCCCGGGCTTTACGCCGACCCGGGACTGCCGGCTTACCGCCGCCGGCAAGAGTTGACCGCCCTTCTCAGTCCGCGGCTCAAGGAAGCCCTGGCCGCGGCGGCGGTGGAGGTGAGTGACTTCGAAAGATTGAGCAAGCGGATGAGGGACCTCTGCAAAAAACCAAGTAATTTAAGTAACTTCCCCGATTAATCCAATATGTGACGCGGGCGCCCTCGCCGGTGGCTTGAGGGTGAATGACAGCCGCGGACGGCCCTGACCAAAAAAACAAAACACCCACATTTGGATTTTCCCAGAGGTTTCTGATAAGCAGTGCTGGCGTCTCGCCGGTGGCATGCTCCCAGCGCTTCCTTGACGCCCAGGTTCCGGATAATTAACTTAAAAGGAATGTTGAGGAGGGCATGATCCGTGACCGAAAAGAGTACGCCCCGATGCGACGTGGATCCGGTGTGCAATATTGACCTGACCGCCATGCACGGCAAATTCGCATATGACTTTGAAGACGAAACCTACTGGTTCTGCTCGGAGCTTTGCCGGGACCAGTTCGCTGCCCAGCCGCAGAAATACGCGAAGAAAAAGAAGGGATAAAAAGACCTTGACCTGAGCTGGTATGTTTTCCTGGATTATGCCGCAGAAAAAGGGAGATAATAGTATAACTAAATGAAATAACAGGTATAAATTAGCAAATCAGGGGGGCCTCGATGCTCGCCCATGGTGAAGGTCAGAAAGAGATGATCCGGCCGGATTTTAACCGGGCCATCATGATAGACTTCCAGGGGGGCAAGATCCATGCAATTGACCAATTTGAGCGGCAAGGTGGCGGTGGTGACAGGGGCATCGAGCGGGATCGGCGAAGCCGCTTCCCGAGCCCTGGTGGCCGAGGGAGTACAGGTGGTCCTGGCGGCCCGTTCAGTCGATCGTCTTAAGCCGCTGGCCCAGGAACTTGGCGAGTTGGCCCTGGTGTTACCCACGGATGTCGGCGACGAGGCTGCCGTAGAGCGCCTCTTTGCCGAAGTACAGCACCGCTTTGGTGGCCTTGACCTCCTCTTCAATAATGCCGGAATAGGCTATGGCGGTTCCTTTGTCGAAGGCAAAACCGAGGAATGGCGGGCCACTATCGATGTCAACCTCTATGGGGTGTTGTTTTGCACCCGGAAGGCCATTCCCCTGATGCGCGGCCGCCCGGGTGCGATGATTGCAACCGTTTCAAGCGTGGGCGGCCGCCATGGCATTGCCGGATTTGCCGTCTACAATGCGACCAAATTCGCGGTGATCGGCCTGCACGATGCCCTGCGGAAGGAACTCGGCCCCGAGGGCATCCGGGTTTCGCTCATCGAGCCCGGGGCGGTTTACACCAATTGGGGTTACAACATTCCCAAAGGGGAGATGAAGGCCCGCCGCGACCAGCTCGCAGCCCTCAAGCCCGAGGACATTGCCAATGCCCTTGTCTATGCCTTCGCCCAGCCAGCCAACGTCAACCCCCAGGAGATTTTGATCATGCCGACCCGACAGACCTATCCATGAAAACTGGAGAGGGCCATCGCTCTCCTTTGCATCATAGTGGTCTGTTCCGCAATTGATTATCCATTGAAAATGATCGTGGTCCCGGTCCGGCAAAATTCTTTCCATATATGGGATGGCTTCATGAAGTTTTCTCAAGGTATTTAACTCCAAAACGAGGAATTCCGCTATCCCCTCAATGCGTCCCCGCGTCGAGGGCGGGCGCCCGCCAACCTAATTGCCAGGCCACTGGCCTGCCGCCGCCATCAACCTTCTTCGAACCGGTCATCGAAAACCTTATGGCGCAGAATCTGCCGCACATGGTGCACTGGTCCTCCCGGGCCTGGCTCAGGTCCCGGTAAGCCCGGGCCTTCTTCGGGTTGATGGCGAGCTGGATCTGGCTGTCCCAATCCAGGGCCCGGCGGGCCTGGGACATCTTGAGATCCCAATCCGCGGCGCCGGGCAGCCCCAGGGCGATATCCGCGGCATGGGCCGCGATTTTTGAGGCCACCACCCCATCGATGACGTCTTCCACCGAGGGCAGCTTCAGGTGCTCCGCCGGGGTGAGGTAGCAGAGGAAGGACGCTCCCTGGGCGGCCGCCAGGGCCCCGCCGATGGCCCCGGCGATGTGGTCGTAGCCCGCCGCCACATCGGTGACCAGGGGTCCCAACACATAAAACGGGGCATTATCGCAATGCTTCTGCTGGAGGCGGATATTTTTCTTGATGGCCGACAGCGGCAGGTGCCCCGGCCCTTCCACGATCACCTGCACGCCCTTCGCCCAGGCCCGCCGGGTGAGGTCGCCCAGAATCTTCAGCTCATGCAGCTGGGCTTTATCGGTGGCGTCGGCCAGGCACCCGGGTCGCAGGCCGTCCCCTAGGGAGAGGGTCACGTCATATTCCCGGGCAATGGTAAGCAGCCGGTCGAAGTGCTCCAAGAGGGGGTTTTCCCGCCCGTGGCGGCGGATCCAGGCCACCAGGAAGGAGCCGCCCCGGGAGACCACCCCGGTGACCCGGTTTTTCAACAGGGGAATGGCGGCCCGGGTGACGCCGCAGTGCACCGTGACAAAGTCCACCCCCTGCTTGGCGTGATGGTGCACCATGTCCAGAAACCAATCCCCTTTGACCTCGTCCAGGGATTGAACCTCGGTCATCACGTGGTAGATGGGCACGGTGCCGAAGGGCACCGGGCATTTAGCCAGGAGTGCGGCGCGAATCTCATCCAGGTTGCCGCCGGTGGAGAGGTCCATCACCGCATCCGCCCCATAATCCAGGGCCGCCTCCAGCTTGGCCACTTCCTTCTCCAGGCAGACGTCATGGGGGGAGGTGCCGATATTGGCATTCACCTTAACCTTGACGCCCCGGCCGATGGCGATGGGCTTAAGGCCCCGGTGCTCCCGGTTGGCCGGCACCACCAGGGTGCCCCAAGCCAGACCCTGCCTGATGGCCTCCGGGGGCAGGCCCTCGTGGAGAGCCGCTTGCTCCATGGCGGGAGTTATTTTTTCGGCTAACGCCGCTTCTCGCTGAGTCATGGTCTTTCCTTTCCGCACCACGCGGGACTAATCAACCGCAATTGGGCCGGAATCCCTCGCCACCCAGAGAAACATGGGTGCGCTCCAGTTTGATTCCCTGCTGGCTCGATGCTGCATTCAAAACCTCTATACCTTCCCTGACCACTAACCACTCCTGGCCCGGTCCCGTCGTCTCCCCTGGCCACAGGTTTTTACGGCGATCCCGCTTTAATAACTGGTCACGAGCTTCAAATACTGTCTCAGCCCTGCTTGAGGCCGCGTCCCATCGCACCTTTCAGGCTTTCCCGAGCCGAGGCCTGACTGAACCGGCTGGCATAACCAAACAGGTGCTGGGCCTTGCACGTACACAGTCGCCAGGAATCCGCCAAAAATGGCGGCCCTTGCCACTCCGGGGCGGGAATGACAGCCAGCGGTGAGGCCGAGCCGCTAAGGTCAATAATTATCCCGGCGATCTCTTCCCAACTAAGATAGACGGTGGCGAGGTTGAATACCTCGCCATAGGTCTTGGGTCTCTTAAAAGCCAGCAAAATTGCCTGGACCAGGTCTTCATGGTGGAGGAAGCTGCCACCGGCGCCTTCGGGCACCTCCAGAGGTTGCCCCGCCGCGGCCCGGCCCAGCATCTCCTTGAGGTGTCTGCCGCCGATCTCCTCCCCATAGGACCACCAGAAACGAAAAATAGTCACGGGCAACCCTTGGGTTTTCCAGAAAGCCAGGGCAAATTTCTCCGCCGCCAGCTTGGCCACCCCGTAAAACGGCTTCCTGGCTTTCTCGGCCAGACAAGGGTCATTCTCGGTGATAAAACAGGAGCTTGGGCTGCCATAAACGATTGCCGAGCTTATATAAATGAAATGAGAAATCTTGGCGGCCGCCGCGGCCGCAAGCAAAGTAATTTGTCCCGCCAAGTCGATTCCCACCAGCTCCGCCGGGTCATCGGCGAAAGACCAGGCCAGATGGACGACCGCCTCGCAGTCTTGGACCGCCCTGGCAGCCAGAGAGGGATCTTCCACCTTCCCCGTGATCAGTTCCAGGTTTTTCTGACGTGGGAGGGGGAAGCCTTCGGTGCGGGTGTCGAGAACCCTCACCTCATGGCTCATTCCTAACAAGGCTGAGGTGAGGTCCCGGCCCACTGCTCCCGCTCCACCGGCAACTAAGAATCTCATTGGACAGCGTCCTTCAGGAAAACGACCGCTTCCCCGCGGGGGCAATCGCTTTCCCCAAATCCGGCCTGGAGACATGCTTCAAGATGAGCGCCCCCAAAGCCGCCAGCACGGCCAGGGTGGCGGCGCCGTAAAAGGTGAAGGTCCAGCCGACCCAAAGCATGAGGGAAGAAACGATAACTCCACCGACGATACCGCCGACGCCCTTGGCACTGTAAACGAAGCCATAGTTGGTCGCCAAATAGGCGGTGCCGAAGCGGTCCGCGGTGATGGGCGGGAAAAAGGCAAAAATTGGCCCGAAGCTGAACATAGCCACCACGATCAACAGCACAAAGAAGATAGGGTTGCGCCCCAGGACCGGCAGCAAGGCCACGGCCGCGGCGCAAATGAGAAAGTCAATCACCATGGCATTCTCACGTCCCAGCTTGTCGGAGAGAAAGCCCCACACCACACGCCCCAGGCCATTGCCGATGCTGTTCAGGGTAACGGCAAGGATAACAATATTGGCGGCTATGCCCAAATCTTTGGCGAAGGGCTTGGCCTGGGCCGTTACCATCAAATAACCGGAGGCCATGGCTACAAAGATTAAGTATATTAAGTAAAATTGGGGGCTCTTCAACATCTCCAGGGGAGTGAGACCGCGCTCCTGTACCTTGGGAGCAGCAGACGGCGAGGCAGATACGCTGGCGGTTAGAGCCTCGGAAGGAAAATGGAGGACTTGCGCCACAATGAGGAGAATGACGCAGAAACCTATTCCCGTCCACAGAAAAGTGGTCCCATAACCGTAGCTTGTCAAGAGATACCCGAACAAAGGGATGAAGGGTGCCGCACCTGAACCGAAACCAGCCGCCATCACGCCGGAGGCCAATCCTCTTTTTTGGGGCCACCATTTGAGGGCGGTAGCTATGCCGCCGGTATAAACAAAACTGGCTCCTACGCCTGCCAGGCCATAGAAGCAATAGAGCGCAGACAAGGACTTGACCGACCCCAAGGCCGACCAGCCGATGCCCACACAGAAGGCGGCCAGGGTGAAGAAGAGGCGGGTGCCGAACCGGTCTAACAGATAGCCGGTGAGCGGCGCCGAATAGGTCATAAAGACGATAAACAGGGTAAAGGCCAGTTGCACGGCCGGAAGGGACCACTTAAAGGTTCCCGTAAATGAGGGTACAAAGAGCGTCCACGCATATTGGAGGCTTGAGATCATCATCATGCCAACTACCCCAGCCACCAACTGGATCCATGGTTTGCTGGTGAAAGACCTGTGAATCTTCTCAGATTCAGAATCAGCCTGGGCACTCATGAATTGATCCTCCCTACTGGGATCGCGGTGCAGGGTCGGTGAAGACCCTGCACCTGTTTTGACAAGCCGGTTCTCCTAAGTAGTCACCGGGGGAGCCGCCTCTACGGGTTTAGCGGTAGCCTTGACATTCGCGATTTTTTGATCCACGAAAGCCTGCATCTTGGCTATATGCTCTTTCTTGAGATGGGCAAAACGCCCCTGGTGCTTCATGTATTCGCCTACCGGCTTGTACTTCTTGGGGATATGGGTGTATTTGTACTCGCCGTCCTCCCACTCGTAGAGGGACCACATGCCGGTCTCCACGGCCAGTTTGCCCATCTCCATGGTGAGCCACTCATTAAACTGCCAGCCCTTGGGGCAGGGAGTCAACATGTGCATGAAGGTCGGGGCTTCCTGGCTCAGGGACTTTCTCACCTTGTTCATCAGATCAAGGGGATAAGCCACCGAGGTGGTCGACACATATTTCACCAGGGGATGCCCGCCGATAACCAGCTGCGGCGGGTCTTTGGGAAACAGGGTCTTACCTTCCGGGATCATTTTGCCCGGAGGCGTGAAGGTCGTCCGGGCCCCATACGGTGTGGTGGGTGAGGTCTGAATCCCGGTATTGGCATAGGATTCATTGTCATAACAGATGAACAGGACCTTGTGGCCGCGATACATCAAAGCGGACATGGCCTGCAGGCCGATGTCCACGGAACCGCCGTCGCCGGCCATGACGATGATATTGGGGAAGGGCCCGTCATACTTACCCTTGCGGGCCATCACCTTATAGGCCGCCTCTATTCCCGAAGCCACGGCGCCGCCGTTGGTGATCTGGGCGTGAATCCAGGAGACGGCATAAGGCGTGCAGAGGTAGCTGGAATTGGCCACATACATGCAGCCTGTGGGGCCGACAAATATCGTATTCGGTCCCGCGGCCTTGGCCACCAGCCGATAGTTTATGGCGGGACCGCATCCGGCGCAGGTGCGGTGGCCCGGCACGTACATTTCTTCAACGGGCGCGCCGCGGAATGATTTGATCGGCTCAAAACTCTGAAACTTATAATCAAAAGGCTTCATGAATCGTCCTCCATGGTTAATCAAGAGAGTGGTTACTCAGCTTCGAATCCAATCCAGCGGACATACCGGTCGGCCCTCTTGTCCTTGGCCATCTTGGAGAGCACCTTGGCCATATAATAGAAATCCTCAGACCAGATGGTTTCCCCGCCGAGACCCGCCATGAAGGAGGTGACTACGGGCCTTGTGTCCAGGTCATAGAGGGAAGCCCGGAGTTCGTGAATCAGGTTGCCGCCCCGCATGGCGCCGCCGTAGGAGGTGCTCGTCTCTATGCTCCCCACCGCCTTGACATGACCCAAGGCTTCCGCAATCTCATGGGTCGGCCAGGGGCGGACCCAGCGCAGCCGGACCATACCCGCCTTCACTCCGCTTTTCCGCAAGGCATCCACGGCCTTCCGGCAGGTATTGGCGTGGGCACCCTGGATGAAGAAGGCGATTTCCGCATCCTCCAGCTTGTATTTCTCCAGGAAGGGGTCATAATTCCGCCCGAAGATCCGGTTGAAGTCCGCCACCGCCTCTTTAATGACTTTCGGGACCTCCAGAAAAGTCGTCGCCCTCTGGGCATCCATGGGCGCACCCTGGTCGGGTCTGATCTGGGGACCGTGGGAGACCGGACAGGTCGTGCTTAACGGATGAGGGGCGCTATACGGCGGCAGGAATTCCTTCACCTGCGCCGGGTCGGCCACGATCACCTTGTCCGGGATGTGGGAAATGAAATAGCCGTCCTGGCAAACCGCCTGGGGCAGCATCACCCGAGGATCCTCGCCGATCCGAAACCCCATCAGGGTGTTATCGAATACCTCCTGGGGGCTGCAGGCCCAACCCATCAACCAGCCCTGATCTCTAAAAGATAAGGCGTCCGTATGCTCGGAGCCGAAATCGCCGGGGGGATCCAGGGTCCGGTCGGCAATCGCCATTTGCACCGGATATCTGCCGCCGGCTACCGGACTGTATAATTCAAAGGCATAGGTGACGCCGACCCCGGCGCTTCCGGTGTAGGCCCGCGCCCCGGCGGCGGAGGCCCCCAACACCACGGAGAGCTGGGCATGCTCGCCTTCGCCGTGGACAAATTCCGCATCCAGTTCGCCATTGGCGACCATCTTGGCGAGCTCCATCATGATCGCGGTATAGGGACGGATGGGAAAGGAACAGATCACTTCGACTTCTGCCAGCTTGGCCGCCTGAGCCGCGGCTGAACAGCCAGTTAATTTTCTTTCTTGAGGCATAATCGTTTCTCCTCCCCTAGAAGGGTTTTTCCAAACGGTGGACGCCGTCCTCAAAATCAAGCTCCGGAACCGGGGACAGGGCATCTACCGGACACTGTTGGATGCAGACCTGGCAGCCCTTGCAGAACTTCCAGTTCCATTCCATCAGGTCCTCTTTCTCATTGTAAGACCAGCAGGCATCCGGACAGGCGATGTAGCAGGTCAGGCAGCGGGTGCATAGTTCGTGGTCAATGACCGGCCGCACAATGCGCCAGTTGGAGGTCACGAAAAGATCTTGCTGCCGAACGGGGGCCGGGGTAATCGCCCCGAAGGGTACTGCTCTGTCATGGGGAACGTTTATGGTTCCGAATTCTGGAAGCTTTTTAGACATAGCACAATGCTCCTTTTTGCATATGTTGTTCGAATTCTTGGGTCTTTCATCCGCCCCAGGAATACTCGACGCGGGTCTTGCGAAACTTCCGCAGCTTCACTTCCGCGTAACCCTTTTCCATGCCGGAGACGTCATTGACGATCTTGGCCAGGTCCTCTTTCTTGATCAGGCCGCTGATCTTGGCCATAGCGCCGACTATCGGCGCGGCGATCCCGGCGCCAAGGCCCACCGCGTCAGTGCCGCCCTCGGAACCCGAAAAATCCACAGTCTTAATGCCCGAGATGCCGTCCGCGTCCACGGTGGCGACGGCCCCGAGCACGTCAGCGTTGGGAATGAACTGGAGCATGTAGTCAATGTCACGGTCGGTATTGATCAGCAGGAGACCACCCTCCGGCATCCCCCTCAACACATTGATCCCTTTGACGATGGTCGGCTCCGCGACAATGACTACGTCAGGATGGTCATTGGTGTAGACATACTTGTGCTCGATCTCTTCATCGCTTATCCTGACATACTTACGGGTGGTGACCAGCACCCGGTCCGGCAGGTCCTCGTAATTATCAAAGGCCATCACGTGCTTGCCTTCTATTTCGGCCGCTTTGCCGATGGCGCCGGCGATATCGCGGCCCTCCTTGTCCATGGTTACTCCACGGGTCCAAATGGTTATTTCGGTAATTTTGGCCATACATCCCTCCTGATTGTGTCATCAGTTCAGACTGATGTTTTAAAAACTCTGCCATCTTGTTTTCCCGAGCCACTACCTGCACCTCCCACCTCCCTTCTTCCCTTTGAATAAGAGTTTTTCAATCACCTGCAAATGATGGCGCATGGCCTCTCGCGCCCTTACGCAATCACCCATTTTAACCGCGTCCAGGACTATCTTGTGACCCCGAAGGGATTCCACTGCCCGCCGGTCACTCTGGAGAATCTCTTTCCGGGACTCAGCCAAAAGGTCCATCAGGGCATGCACCAGGCGGCTCATAACCCGATTCTTGGCTGACCGGGCCAGGGTCATATGGAAGGCCGTATCGAAGTCCACCGTGTTCGCCCCGGAGGCCAGGTTCTCTTCATGGGCCCTGACCATTTCTTCCAACTGTTTGACCTCTTCCGGACTGGCATACTCTGCCGCCAGCTGAGCAATGGAGGGTTCGATGATCTTACGGATGTAAAAGATATCCTTGAGATCATCTTTCTCATGAAACAGGGCCGCGGACAAAGACTGGATCGAGACATCCTGGCCTGATGCCAGCACGTACGTGCCGTTGCCTTGTCGACTATCCACCAGCCGCATCGATTCCAGGCAACGAATCGCTTCGCGCACCGTGGTGCGGGATACCTTGAAAGTCTCGGTCAATTCTCTCTCGGAGGGCAGTTGGTCTTCCTTCTTCAGCTTGCCCTTTTGAATGAGATTGATGATCTGTTTGACCACATCCTGATAAGCCTTTTTCTTTTCCACCGCTTTTAACATCTCATGGTTCCCTCGTCCTTTGGACCTCACTGATGGCCGCCCTAAAATGACCCACCGACACCGAAAGCCCCGTTCTCCGGCTCTCCCCCGGCAAACTGATCACATCCCCGATTGCCAGGATGGCCGCTCTCTTGCAGATATACGCCAGGTCTGAACCGGCCATGCCTGCGGTTTCTTTGGCCAGTTCCTTCAGGTCCACCTCAGCACTCAAGGGCCTATCTTTGGTATGTATCTTAAGGATCTCAAGCCGGGCGGCCTCGTCAGGCACTGGAAAGGGAAGCACAAAATCCAGCCGGCCCGCCCGCATTAAAGCCGGGTCCAACAGGTCCTCGCGGTTGGTGGCTCCCAAAATGATGACCTCCGAGAGGTCGCTGAGCGTATCAAGTTCGTTGAAGAACTGGCTGGCCACCCGCTCCGGGGCGCCCACTTCGCTGCCAGCGCCCCGCCGGGCCACCAGGGCATCGATCTCATCGAAAAACAGGATACACGGCGCGGATTGTTTGGCTTTTTTGAAGATCTCGTGCAGGGCCTTTTCCGATTCCCCCAACCATTTGGAGAACAGGATGGGAGCGCTGATGGGAATGAAATTCAAACCGGTTTTATTGGCCAGGGCCTTGGCCATGAGGGTCTTGCCGGTACCGGAGGGTCCGGTGAACAAAATCCCCCTGGAAGGCGACAGCCGCCCTTCGTCGAACAGCTCCGGATATCTAGAGGGCCAGTCCACCACGGAAATGAGGGCCGCCTTGATCTCCTTGAGTCCCCCCACGTCCTCCCATCTGACCGTCGGCCTTTCCATAAAAAACTCCCGGGTGGCCGAGGGTTCGATTTCCCGCAGGGCCGTCAGGAAGTCTTCCGAGGTGATCTGCAGGTTTTCCGACGTATTCAGGAAGGCCTCGGGATTCCCGCCCCCGAGAACCTGAAGATATCGGCGGAACGCCACCATGCCCGCTTCCTTGCAGAGGGCCTGCAGGTCCGCTCCGACAAAACCATGGGTGACCTGGGCCAGACGTTCCAGGTTGACATCCGGGGCCAGCGGCATGCGCCGGCTGTGGATCTTCAAGATCGCCCGGCGTCCCTCGGCGTTGGGCACCGGGAGGGTGATTTCCCGGTCAAAACGGCCGGGCCGCCGCAGGGCCGGATCTATCTTCTCCGGAATGTTGGTCGCCCCGATCACCACCACGTGGCCCCGGGGGACCATGCCGTCCATGAGAGCGAGCAGTTGGGCCACCACCCGTTTTTCCACGTCCCCCAGCACGTCAGCCCGTTTCGGGGCGATGGCGTCGATCTCATCGATAAAAATTACGCTGGGGGCCTGGCTGGCGGCCTCCTCAAAGATCTCCCGGAGCTTGGCCTCGCTTTCTCCGTAGAACTTATGGATAATCTCGGGACCGTTGACCTTGATGAAATGGAGTTTGACCTCGCTGGCGATGGCCCTGGCAATCAGGGTTTTGCCCGTTCCGGGAGAGCCATAGAGGAGCACGCCCTTGGGGACTTCGATCCCCAGTCTTTCAAAAACCTCGGCATAGCGCAGGGGAAGTTCCACCATCTCCCGCACCAGCCGGAGTTCTTTGTCCAGGCCGCCGATGTCTTCATAGGAGACCTGGGCGGCGCCGTTCACCAGATAATCGGGTTTCTGGAGAACAAAATTGGTCTGCGGGTTGATGATGACCGGGCCGGAAGGCGAGGTCGCCTCTACCCGGAAGAAACGGTCACGGCCGCCGAAAAGCGGGATGTTGATCTTGTCGCCTAGAAACACCGGGTATCCCTGGAGCACCTTGCCGAAATGTTCCAGTTCGGCTTCCCGAGGCAGGGGGCAATTGGCTTCCAACAAATAGAGGATAACGGTGGTGGCGGTTTGGCGGGGAACCTTCCTGATCTGGACCGTGTCGCCCACTTGGACCTGGGCATTGGCCCGGATCAGCCCGTCGATCTGGATGTTCTGTTTTTCGTGGCCCTGGCCCAGGGCCCCGGTGACCCGGCCTGCCGTCTTTTTTTTGCCGGTGATTTCAATGAGATCCCCCAGGACGGCGCCCAGGGCCTGGATATCTTCAGGGTTCAGGCGAGCCCAACCCTTGCCGACATCATCGGTCAAAGCTTCACTGACTTTTAATTCCATAACCACAATCTTTGCTTAACCTAATGGTATGGAATAATTGACTTTATCCTGTACCGGCCACCAGTCAATTCGAGGTTAAATGATAAAGCCATCTGCTCATCTAATCATCATATGGTCTGACCAATTTTTTACTATCTGCCTCTCCCCTTTGTCAAGAAAAATTTCTACGGCTCCCGATAATCTTTCAGTGCAATCCTTACCCAGGGCTCCTGACGCCCTAAAACGGCATGACAAGCCTAAAGACCTTAACCTCCGGAGGGGATAAATTTGCAGCTTGACGAGGGAAAGTGCGCCTGGCGGCAGATGACCCCAAGACCGGGGTTACGCCGCCAAAGTTTTCACCAGGGAAACAAACCCGGCATCACCGTTTCTAGCCCAAGAACCAACCACTGCCGCCCTGATCTCAGTACCCCAAATCCTCGCCTACCAGTTTAACGTGAATCCGATTTTCAATAATGTGGCCCTCGATGATGGACCACATATTGCAGATTCTACTGGGACTTTTGCAGTTGTGGCAGATGCCGTCTTCCACGCAAGGGGTGGCCATCCCGGCCCGCATGGCGTTGATGGGAGCCGCATGGTTTTTAACCCGGGCCAGGGCGGATTCGAGATCGGGGGTCACCTTGTTCATGCCGGCCACCACGATGACCTTCTCCGGGCCAAAGCACAGGCCCGCCACCCGATTGCCGGTGGCATCCAGGTTCACCAGTTTCCCGTCCATGGTCAGGGCGTTGGTGCTGGTGATCATATAGTCCGCCAGCAAGCTTTGGCGCCGCAAGGCATAAACCTCTTCCGGCCTTAAACCCGGAAGAAAAGGATCTATCACCTCCACCCCGGGTTTTTGGGCCAGCGCCTGCCAGAGTCCCATCTCCACCAGTGACATGGAGCCGCAGCGGCCGACGGTGGCGCCCGCCGGAATCATGGCCACGATTTCTTCCCGGGCCTGGGCCGCGGTGGGCGCGAAGCTGGCCGCCATCCTTCTCTTGGTCAGGTGCTTGATCAGGTGTTCCGCCAGTTTTTCCCGATACTTGATTTGATGAGCGTCCATGGCTTCTCCTTGGTAAAAACCTGGTCCGCCCGGGCTACCACGCCAGCGCCGTAGCCGGGAACGCCGGAGATTTATTGCCCCTCGGGTCCGCCCCCGCCTCCAGCACCCGGTTATCGTTTCTGGCCACCGCGCAGATATAGCCCGCCGACCAATCCGGCGCCCATAAGACCAGGTGGCCGCGCCGGCTAAGCTCTTCGGCGGTTTCCCGGGCAACCCGCCCTTCCAGCCGCACCTGGCCGGGCGCGGCCGCATGCGGATAAAAGGTGCCGGGAACGTGGTCGCACGTAATCTTGGGGGCTTCGATGGCCGCCTGCAAGGACATGCCGAACACCACCCGGTTCAAAAAAAATTGGCTGGTCCACTGGTCCTGTTGGTCCCCGCCCATGGTGCCGAAGGCCATCCAGGGCCGGCCCCGATGCCAGGCCAGGGAGGGACTCAGGGTGGTCCGGGGCCGCTTGCCCGGCGCCACCACGTTGGGGTGGCCCTCCTCTAAGTAGAAGGTTTGCATTCGGGTCCCCAGCGCAAACCCCAACGAAGGCATCACTTCGTTGCCCGAAATCCAGCCGCCGCTGGGGGTGAGGGCCGCCATATTGCCATGCTTGTCCGCCACCGCTACGTGCACGGTCCCATGCCCCCAGTTCTTAGCTTGCCGGACTTCGGTCTTGGGCAGCAAGGCCCCGGGGAGCCACGGGTCTCCGGGGCGCAGCTTAAGATCTGCCCGATGCCCATCGATAAGCTGGCGGCGGAGGGCATTATACTTTTCGCTTAAGAGCTCCTCTAAGGGCACCGAAACCTGCTCCGGGTCGCCGTAATACTGCTCGCGGTCCGCATAGGCCAGCTTGGCGGCCTCCACCCACAGGTGAAGATAGTCCGGTGAGTTGTGGCCGAGAGCCGCCAGGTCAAAGCCGTCCAGGAGCCGTAAGAGTTGCAAAAAGACCGGGCCTTGGGACCAGGGGCCGCACTTGAAGACAGTGTGATCCTTGAAGTCCGCCCGGACGGGATCCTCAAAACGGGTGCCAAAGGAGGCGAAGTCCGAAAATTCCAGCAGGCCATCCCGCTCTTGGACAAATGCGGCCATGGCCTCCGCCGCCTCACCCCGGTAGAACAGATCCAGGGCGGCGTTAAGCCCGGCAACCCGTTGACCTTTGGCCCGGGCGGCTGCCTTAAACGCCCCCAGCACCCCGGCCAGGGGAGCGTTGACCAATATCTGCCCCACCCGCGGCCCTGGGTCGTCCCCCCGTAAATAAATCGACGCCGACCCCGGCCACTCCCGGGCAAACCGCCGGCGATTGTCCTTCAGGCCGAATCCCGGCAGGTTGACCAGGCCTTCGTGCAACGGGAACCCCTCCCGCGCCAGGACATAGGCGCGCTCCACGATGTCCTCCAAAGGCATGGAACCGTACCGTTTCAGAACCTCCAGGAGGGCGCTGACCGCGGCCGGGACCCCGGCGGCCAGGACCCCCATGGGCGGGATGAGGTCCAGCCCTCGATCCCCATAGGCCTTAAGTGTTGCCTTGGCCGGCGCCATGGTATTGCCGTTGACGGCCACGGCCCGGTCCTCCGCGGCCACGTAAAGGAGCATTGGACATTCGCCCCCCAGGGTGAACATGTGGGGATTAACCACCGATTCCACCAGGGCGGCGGCTACCGCGGCATCAAAGGCATTGCCCCCGGCCTTCAGGAGGTCCATGCCCGCCTGGGCCGAAAGGTAATGCTCCGAGGCGATGGCTCCCCTGGCGCCGAGAATCCTGCCCCCAAAAGAAGAACTCTGATGAGCCTCTCCGAGATCATGCATAGGCTTAAGATTATGCGCCAGGCTTGGCTGCCTTTGTCTAAAATCGCCTTTTGGGCTTCCCTTTGCTGTAGTATTGCGGCTAGATTTTGCTAAAGATAGGGCGACCGATCGGGTCGCTCCTGCCTTTTATGGGGTGGGCTCGGCCCCTCACCCCAGGGCGGCGATGGCTTCACCCCGGAGGCTGGCCCGCATGGCTTCGCTCTCCTGGGCCAGCCGCTCCAGGTCGGGGCCTTGGGTCAGATAGAGATTGAAGCGGCGGCCCTGGAGTCCCATGGTGATGGGTTCAATCATCTCCTCCGGCAGCACCAGGGCCCGGGATTTTCCCCGGCGCTCCGGGGAGGCCACTTCCAGCACGTCTTCTTTGCCCCAGAGGCGAAAGATGGCGGTCAGCAGTCCGATGGGCCAGGCGCTGTCCGACACTACCGCCACTTCGGCGGCGTTCAGGGCGTAGCGGTTGCCATTGAAGGAGATGGCCAGGCCGCCGCCGCCCCGCACCGCCTGGAGGGCTTGAACGTCCGTGATGCTGTCCCCCACGTAGATGGTGTCCGCCAGCCTTAAGCCGGTTCTGGCCAGGCTGTCGGCCACGATCCTGGCCTTTTCCGCCCCGCCCACCGGCGAGATCTCCCGATAGATGGCGCCGATCTCCATCCGGGGCAGGCGTTCCCGGAAGATTTGCTCCAGGCGGCCGATGGCCTCCTGGACCGGGGCGGGCAGCTCCGTGAGCGAGGCGGCTCCCTGGGGCAACTCGATGGCCGGGGCCCCCAGGATCTCCTCTTCCAGACGGCGCAACTCCGCGGTTTCCCCGGGCCCCAGCGGGTAGCGATCCAGGTCCAGTTCGGTGCAAAAGATGTGCTCCGGGTCAAACCCCAGCCTGCCTCCCACCGCCTCGGCAAAAAGGCGGTAGCTGGTGCTGATCTCGAAGATGGGAAAGCCGAATCCGTGCAAGAAGCGGTAAGTCTCCTCCGCGCCAGGCATCAGCCGAAGGTTCCCGGCGGAGAACTCCCGGATAGCGGCGTTGCTGAGGCCGCGAGCCTTGAGAAACGGGAGGATGAGCTTCAGGGTGTCCCCGGCGTGGTACTCCGGTGGTTTGGCGATGTCCGCCAGGTAATCGCCATAACGGCTCAACTGGGTAAAAAACCGGTCACCAAAGGCCGGGAGAAACTCCCGGCAGAGTTCGAAGGCATTGTCATTGAGGGCCAGCGGCCCTTCGCAGCCCGTGTCCAACTGAATCTGGAGCATAAATATTCCTTAAAATTATTTCGCCATATATTTATATAAGTTCATTCTTATAATTTTTATGGTTTCTATAAAATATTTTTGAAATAATTTTTTTGAATACCAATTTAAAAGAATTAGAAAAAAATACAAAAACCAAAAGACATAAAAATGCCCCAATGATTAAGCCCTCCAAGATCAGCTATCCACATCGGAAATAATGAATATACTATTTGTAAGAAAATTGAAAGAATTAATAATCTGAAGCCTATGTAAGTATAAGCATATTGCTTAGAAGAATATTAACAATTTCTTCGTTAAAGCCACTGTGATTTATCATAGAAGTTTTTGCAATGGTATCAGGCGAAAAATTAATGCTATCATTTGTATGAAACTTCTAAACATTAATGGTTTTTCCTTTTTATTCCATTTTTACGGTGATCAACTTTAACGCCGTCTAGTCCCCGGCTGCTGGAAAGTCATCCGAAGCAGTCGCTCATGAGCCTGCGGCTCACCCATAATTCATGAAAAGCCTTATGCCCCCCTCACCCCAACCCTCTCCCCCGTTGGGGGAGAGGGAGTAACTATTTCACTTAATTAGCATTTACTGATAACTGACCACTGCCAACTGACAACTTTTCAAAACAGAACCTATTTACCTCAATCGAGTGATGATCCTTTCCATAACCTGCCGGTCCGGGTAGCCCTGTCGTCCGGGGCCGCCCAACTTGTAAGCCGCGGCCGCCTCCGCCAGGCGCGCTGCCTGGGGCAGCGAGAGGCCGATAAGGAGGCCGGCCAGGTAGCCGGCGGCGAAGACATCCCCGGCCCCCAGGGTGTCCACCGGGCGCCCCTTAAGTTGCGCCGGGATATCCAGATAGCGCACCGGGGTGAGGAGCCTGGCGCCCCGGGGACCACGTTTGATGAGAACGACGGGCGGGGCCCAAACGGGATGCCGCTGAAGCTCACCCCCCAGGAGGGCCCACTCCGCCTCGGTCACCAGCAGGGTCTCCACCCGATCCAACAACTCCTCCAGGGCGGTCCGGCCCCGGCGGGCGTAAAGTTCACCCGGGTCCAGGGTGAGGCGCGGACCGTCCTGAAGGCTCACGGCCACGAGCCGCTGCAGCTTCAAGGGAGCGTCGCCTACAAAAGAGGTGAGGTGGAGAAATCTGGCCTCTTGCAAGACCTCCCGGGGCAGATCTTTCTCCTCCAGCTGGTCATTGGTGTTGGGGGCCACCAGGATGGTGCGCTCGCCCTCCGGGTCCACCAGGATGTAGGCTCGGCCGCTGTCGCCTTGCTGCACCACGTGCTCGAGATTGACCCCCTGCAGACTATCTTTCAGAAAAGAGCCGTCCGCATCGGCTCCCAGGCGCCCCGCCAGGGCCACCGGAATTCCCAGGCGGGCCAGGGCATAGGCGGTGTTGGCCGCCTGTCCGCCTCCGAAGCGCCCGGCCGGCCAGGCAAATCGGGCCAGCAGCCCTCGGAGCCGGTGCTCCTCCGCCCGGGACAGCGTTTCCTCCCCACCGCGGGCCAGTCCAGTGCCCCAACGTTTAAGGAGGCCGGCCAGGTCGTCAACCCGGAAGGTCAGATCGAGATTGATGGCCCCCAGACAAAATACCTCCGGACGCATGCCTGGGAAACTATCAGGATTTCCCCTGCCGGTCAAGGCGGGCGAACGGTGGGGGCTATCGGGGTGAGCCCCGGCAATCGGCAGCCAGGTCCAGGATGAAAAATTTTCCTGCCCCCGCCGGAAGAAGCCGGGAAGGCCTGGAATTTTCCATAAGAATTACTACAATGAATAAAAGGACCTTGCCGAGGGAGAGCGATGCACCGCCTTATCAAGATCAGGATCATCCGCGACTTTGAGCAAATGGAGGAGCGCTGGCGTTGCCAACCGGATGTCTGGTTCGGGTCCAGCCGGCCGCACCTCCACTTCCGCCCCGCGGCGGATTTCTATGAAACCGCCCAGGGACTGGTGCTGCGCCTGGAGGTGGCCGGAATTCAGCCCGAAAGCCTCTGCCTCTCGGTGGCCGGCCAGGAATTGGTGGTCGAGGGCCGGCGCCAACCGCCGCCGCCGGAGGGCATCCGGCGCTTTATCCACCTGGAGATGGGCTTCGGCGCCTTCGAGCGCTGCTTCCTCCTGCCCATCCCCGTTGACCTTCAGGGCGTCCGGGCCCGCTATCGGGATGGCATCCTGGAGGTCCACCTGCCCCGGAAGGCCCCACAGATTCGCCAGATTCCGGTGAAGCAGGCAGACCCGGAATAATTAATACGGAGGCCCCATGGCCAAAGAAGAACAGGAAATCCAAACCCCACTGCTGGGCGACCAGGAAATTCGCCCCGGCCCCCGGGTGCTGTCCATACTCCCGACGCCAGATATGGTGCTTTTTCCCCGGATGATCCTGCCCCTGATTTTGTGGGACGAGCCGTCCCAAAAGCTGGTGCAGGAAGCCCTCCTCCAGGACAAGATCATCGGGATTCTGGCTGGCCTGGGAGAGAAGGCCGAGGGCTTCGGCCCGGAAGACCTACCCCGGGTGGGCACCGCCGCCGCTATCTTGAAGATGCGGAAATCCGAGGACGACGCCCTCCGCCTGCTGGTCCAGGGGCTGTACCGCTTCCGGGTGGAGGACTGGGTGGGCTTTGAACCTTACCTCACCGCCCGGATAATCCCCATCTCGGAGGAATACGAACCCGACCTGGAGGTGGAGGCCCTGGTCTCCAACGTCAAGGGCCTCTTTTTGAAGATGCTGGAGCTCTCTCCCTACCTGCCGGCGGAACTTGGTACTCTGGTCCGGGAGTTGGGCGACCCCCGGCTTCTGGCGGACATCACCGCGGGTAGCCTCAATATCTCCAAGGCCGAAAAGCAGGAACTGCTGGAGACTCTTGAGGTCAAGGAACGCCTGCGCCGGGTGCTGGGTCTGATCAACCGGGAACTGGAGATCCTGGAACTGGGAAAAAAGATCCAGGCCCAGGTGAAGGTGGAGATGGACAAGGCTCAAAAGGAGTATTATCTCCGGGAGCATATTAAGGTCCTGCAAAAAGAGTTGGGGGAAGGGGAAGAAAAGGGCCAGGAGATCGAAGATCTCCAGTTGCGCCTGGAAGAGGCGGGGCTCCCGCCCCACGCCATGAAGGAGGCGGAGCGGGAACTGACCCGGCTGAAGCGGACCCCGCCCACCTCCCCCGACCACCAGGTGATCCGCAATTATCTGGAGTGGATGATTGAACTGCCCTGGAGCAAGTCCACCGAAGACAATCTGGACCTGGCCCAGGCCAGGCAGATCCTGGATGAAGACCATTATGACCTGGAGAAGGTGAAGAAGCGCATCCTGGAATATCTGGCGGTGCGCCGGCTGAAGCCGGACATGAAGGGTCCCATCCTTTGTTTCGTGGGGCCGCCAGGGACCGGCAAGACCTCCCTGGGGCGCTCCATTGCCCGCTCCCTGGGGCGCAAGTTCATGCGCCTCTCCCTGGGAGGAATGCGGGACGAAGCCGAGATCCGTGGGCACCGCCGCACCTACGTGGGGGCCCTGCCCGGCCGCATCATCCAGAGCATGCGCCGGGCCGGCTCCAACAACCCGGTCTTCATTCTGGATGAAGTGGACAAGATCGGCGCCGATTTCCGCGGCGACCCCTCCTCGGCCCTCCTGGAGGTGCTGGATCCGGAACAGAATAACTCCTTCTCCGACCATTACCTGGACGTGGGTTTTGATCTCTCCAAAGTGATGTTCATCACCACCGCCAACCTGCTGGACCCCATTCCTCCCCCCCTGCGGGACCGCATGGAGGTCCTGGAATTGGTGGGCTACACTGAGGAGGAGAAGTTGGGTATCGCCTTTTCCCACCTCATCCCCCGGCAGTTGGAGGCCCATGGCTTGACCGCGGCGCAACTGGAGATCAGCCCGATGGCCATCCGTTCGATCATCGCCTCCTACACCCGGGAGGCGGGGCTGCGCAACCTGGAGCGGGAGATCGCCGCCCTGTGCCGGGGTGCGGCCCGGGAGATCGCCGAGGGTAGCCGCAACTACGTGGCGATCGGTGAAGGGGAGGTCCCCGCCTATCTGGGGCCGCCCAAGTTCTTCCGGGAAGCGGCCCTGGACCACCCGGAGCCCGGAGTGGCCACCGGCCTGGCCTGGACCCCCACCGGCGGCGATATCCTGTTCATCGAGGTCTTGCGGATGCCGGGCAGCGGCAACCTCAAACTCACCGGGCAGTTGGGGGAGGTCATGAAGGAGTCGGCCACTGCGGCGCTCTCTTATATCCGGGCTCGGGCCCCCTTCCTGGGCATCGAGGAGGACTTCTTCGAGAAATCTGACCTCCACATCCATGTGCCCGCCGGGGCCATCCCCAAGGATGGGCCCTCCGCCGGATTGGCCATGCTGTGCGCCCTGGTCTCGCTTCTCTCGGCGCGGCCCCTTAAGAAGGACCTGGCCATGACCGGGGAGATCACCCTGCGGGGTCACGTCCTGCCGGTGGGCGGCATCAAGAACAAGGTGCTGGCGGCCCATCGGGCGGGCATCCGGGAGATCATCCTGCCGGCCCAGAACCAGGTAGACTTGGAGGAGATCCCACCCTCGGTGCGCCAGGAACTCAGCTTCCACCCGGTGGAGCGCCTGGACCAGGCCCTGGAGATCGCCTTTCCGCGGCGGCCAGGGGTTGGAGATGCAGGGTTAAGGGGCAGAAAACGGAAAACCAATTGAGACCCTTATGAAAATCCGGGTAAGGCAATCCTTTCCGGCAAGGTTTTTGCTGCGAGGCAGGCAGTAGAGATCTGTTCGAACCAAAAATGTGTTACCTATGTCCCCGAACGTTTGTTACCCATCTCCCCGGTCCAAACAGGGGGGAGAGAGCAGGGTGAGGGGGGATGGACGCCCGCGCAGCCACCCTCACCAGGCCGAACCGCCGGCCGATAATTTCTTGATTCCGGAGGCAGATCTCATGGCCGTTTTTACCTGTGAAAAATGCGGCAGCAAGGTGGAAACCCGCTGCAAACCCAAGAAGTGCAGCTCTTGCGGGGAGACCGGCGCCATGTGCAAGGTGGAGGCCGCCGCTCCTCCCAAGAAAGGGAAGAAATAAAGGGCTGGTGGCACAGGCATCGGCCTGTGCCCGGCTCCCAGCCGGACCGCGGCGGGCCATACCCCGAGAAATGATTAAGTGGCTCGGATTCTGGCTTGTTACGAGACCCGGGCAGGAAGCCTGTGCCACTTTAGAACCGCCCTGCGGCTGTCCCACATTTCCTTAACCTTATCCGGCAAGTCTTCAGAGGGCGGGCCATGCCCGCCGGGCGGCCAGACGCCGCCCTCTATCTCTATTGTCGTGTTTCTGGAATATGTTTAATAGATATTGCCCCTAAAACTTCCCCTCCCTGAGAGGGGAGGGGGTTGGGGGGAGGGTGCTAACATTTTAAGATAACAAAAAAATAAACGCCCCTCTCAGAGGGAGGGGATAAAAGCAATTTCTTTTTTCAAGGTTTCACTAAAACGCTGCCCTAGCTTTCTAACCGAAAACCGCATTATGATTTACGGCATCGGGGTTGATCTGGTCAAGTTGGCGCGCCTTTCCGCGGCCATCCGCCGCTATGGCGAGCGCTTCCTGAACCGCGTCTTTACTCCCCAGGAAATCGCCCATTGCCGGGGCAAGCGTTGGAGCGACTCCTGCTTTGCCCTGCGCTTTGCCGCCAAGGAGGCCTTCTCCAAGGCCCTGGGGGTGGGTCTGAGGCAGGGGGGCATCTTCTGGCGGGAGGTGGAGGTGGTCTCCGACTCCAGGGGCAAACCGGAGCTTAAGGTGAGCGGCCGGGCCGCCCAGCTCTGCCGGGAGGCCGGCGTTACCGGGATGCACCTCTCCCTCAGCGACGAAGATGGCCAGGGCCTGGCAGTGGTGATTTTGGAGAGGTGAGGGGCGAAGTCGATCCTCTGTTTGGAAAAGTTCAAGGTTCAAAGTTCAAAGTTCAAAGTCAAGAGCAAGTGCAGTTATTAGCTTTTCATGTTTTTGGAGAGAGCCGGAGGCTCATGAGCGATTTTTCCGAAAAGTCTTCATGCAGGGTGCGCACTGCGCACCATAACTATCCGTAACTTTTCATAGTTTAGGGTAAGCCGAAGGCCCATGAGTGACTGCCTAACTAAATGAGGCAGCGGCCAAGGAGTCGCGGAAGCTCGCGGTAAAGTCTTTTTGCTTTACTTTTGACCTTGCCGGAAACCGAAAACCGGAGGTTTGTTCCGATCCCCAAGATGACGCTCCCGATCCTATTATTCTCCCTGGTGGCCGCATGCTTTCCCAGCGCGGCCGGGGCTGCGGAACCCTTTGCAAATCCCCAGCCGGGCCGCATCTTTAAATTTCCCGCCGACCACGGGGCTCACCCGGATTTCAAGACCGAGTGGTGGTACTGGGTGGGTCACCTGAAATCCCCGGAGGGCGAGGCCTTCGGCTACCAGATCACCTTCTTCCGGGCCGCCCTGCGCCGCCCAGATCCCCGGGCCCGCTCGGCCTGGTCCCTCAATACCGTCTATTTCGCCCACCTGGCCGTCACCGACCCGGCCCGGGGGCGCTTCCGGTTCCGGGAAAAGGTGGGCCGGGGCGCCCTGGGGCTTTCCGGCGCCACCGCGGGCCGCCTCCGGGTCTGGATCGACGACTGGCAGGCGCGGCAGGCAGGTGAAGGCTTTCATCTGCAGGCCGGGGACCAGGGGTTGGGGCTGGATCTGCTCCTCACTCCCCTGAAGCCCCCGGCCCTGCACGGCGAAGGAGGCTTCACCCCCAAGGCGGCCCACTATGAGGCCGCCAGCTATTATTATTCTATTCCTCGCCTGGAGAGCTTGGGGCATCTGTTTTTGGACGGCCGCACCCTAGAGGTTAGCGGGGCCGGTTGGATGGACCACGAATTTTTCAGCAGTTCCATGGCCCCGGGTCAGGTGGGCTGGGACTGGTTCGCCATCCAGTTGGAGGACGGCAGCGAGGTGATGCTCTATCTCCTACGCCTGCGGGACGGCTCGCTGGACCCGGCTTCCGCGGGCACCCTGGTGGACCCCCAAGGACGGACGCGGCACCTGAAGCTGGCCGACTTCCAGGTTAAGGCCAGCGGCGTCTGGAAGTCTCCCCACTCCGGGGCGGCGTATCCGGCCGGCTGGCAGGTGCTCATCCCCGGGGCCGGCCTGGAACTCACCCTGACTCCTACCCTGGCGGACCAGGAGATCCGGGCCGGCGTCCCGGCGCGGGTGAGCTATTGGGAGGGCCAGGTGCAGGTCCAGGGCAGAGCCGGACCGCGGCCGCTCAGCGGCATGGGCTACGTGGAGCTCACCGGCTACGCCGGCGCCATGGAGGGAAGGTTTTAAAAGGTTCAAGGTTCAAAGTTCAAAGTCAAAGGCTCAATTTGAAAGACTGCTCGTAACGCCGGCAGCCATCCTCTCAGGCAGACTTCAAAGCAACCGGAACAGGCCGATGGCCCAACCAGATTCTCCGTCGCCCTGTGCGTCGATATGGGTTCCCACAAGCGCGCATTTCAGGCCTTCAGCCCAGTAATCTAACCGGTTCGATAGTGTTTCCGAGCGTCTCATGCCCTTGGCCTCAGTATATGCAAGAAGGTAGCCCGATTTTACATATTCATTCCGGTTGAGGAATGTCGCGATCTTTTTCCGGTCACCGCGAAGGCTCGTGATATTCCAGGCCTTTTTAATTTCAAAAATTGCCCTTATGTTATCATCGGACTTATCCCACACCACGAGGTCGAAACGCTGACCGAGATTCCTTGGGGGGCGACCTTTTGGGCGATCATTCCGCTCCTCCATGATCTTCTTTGGTGAGGCCTCGGGGTATACCCAGAACCCTTGCTTTCTAACCTTGATTGCAATGGTATGTTCAATAAAGGATTCTGGCCCGTGAGAAAGCCACCATCCTTCCGTCATGTCCCCATAGTCTTTCTGGGCAGTCTTGGCGCCATCTATTACAGCTTTCTCCAACTGGCTCATCAAAGATTTCTCCTTTTGTACAGAATGCTTCTTTCCACCTAACCTTGAACTTTGAACCTTGAACTTTGAACTTTGGGGCGGGGGGGGTGGCTACCGCTTGCTCCATACCTGCCGGGCTGCGGCCGCGGCCGCCTCCAGGTCCTGGGGCCCGTGGGCCAGGGAAATGAACCAGGCCTCAAATTGGGAGGGCGGCAGGTAGATGCCGGAGGCCAGCATCCCCTGGAAGAACTGCCGGAATTTCTGCAAATCGGCCCTCCTGGCGTCCTCCAGATCGTGGACCGGCCCCCGGGTGAAGAACGGGGTGAGCAGGGAGCCCAGGCGGTTGACCGTGAGGTCCAGGTGCTGGCGAGCCGCGGCCCGGGCCAGTTCCTGGGCCAGCCAGGCGCCCTTTTCTTCCAACTGCTCATAGGTCCCGGGCTTTTGCAAGGCCTTCAGGGTGGCCAGCCCGGCGGCCACCGCCACCGGGTTGCCGGAGAGGGTCCCCGCCTGGTAGATGGGGCCGGCGGGGGCCATCTGGGACATGAGGTCCCGCCGGCCGCCGTAGGCCCCCACCGGCAAGCCGCCACCGATGATCTTGCCCAGGCAGGTGAGGTCGGGGGTGACGCCATAGAGGGCCTGGGCCCCGCCCCAAGCCACCCGGAAGCCGGTGATCACCTCATCGAAGATTAAGATGATGTCTTCCTGGTGGCAAAGCTGCCGCAATCCCTCCAGGAACCCGGGTTTGGGGAGGACCACTCCCATGTTGCCGGCCACCGGCTCCACGATGACCGCGGCGATCTCCCCGGGATGGCGCCGCACCGCCTCTTTAACCGCCTTCAGATCGTTATAGGGGAGGGACAGGGTCAGGGCGGCGATCTCGTGAGGCACGCCGGGGCTGCCGGGAATTCCCTGGGTGAGCACCCCGCTGCCCGCGGACACTAAAAAGGAGTCGGCGTGGCCGTGGTAGCAGCCGTCAAACTTGATCAGCCGGGGGCGGCCGCTGGCGCCCCGGGCCAGGCGCAGGGCGCTCATGCAGGCTTCGGTGCCGGAGGTGACCAGGCGCACCATCTCCAGAGACGGCACCGCCTCCACCAGAAGCTTGGCCAGATCCACCTCTCCCGGGGTGGAGGCGCCAAAACCAAGGCCTCGCGCCGCGGTCTCCTGCACCGCGGCCACCACCTCCGGGGCGGCATGCCCCAGGATCAGGGGCCCCCAGGAACCGATGAAGTCCACGTAGGAATTGCCGTCCACGTCATAAACCCGGGCCCCCGCGCCCCGCACCAACAAGGGCGGCGGGGTCAAGCCCACCGCGCCCCAGCCCCGGACCGGGCTGTTCACTCCGCCGGGCATCAGAGAAAGCGCGGTTTGGAAAAGACGCTGCGATTCCACCAGGTTTGCCACGACCTCACTCCTAAGAATAACTCACCCGGTCTGCCGCGGCCCCAATGCAGGGCGCCCGGCTCAAGGCTTCCGGTCGGCGGCCAGGCGTTCCCTTACCTCTTCCCGGAAATAGCGCATGGTGGTCTTTTTGAGTTCGCTTTCGCTGAAGAGTACCTGGTAATCGCTGAGACCGGTTTCCCGGGCCATGCGGGCCGCGATCTCCAGGCATTCCTCCCGGGTGCGGCCATGGACCATGGTGTAAAGATTATAAGGCCAGGCCGGGGCTGGCCGGCGGGCGTAACAATGGGTCACCGCCCTCTGGGCCGCCATTTGCCGGCCGATGGGCCTAAGATCCGCCTCGGGCACCGTCCAGGCCACCAGGGCATTGGCCTCATAGCCTGATTTTTGATGCCGCAGGGTGGCCCCGAAGCGCCGGATGTAACCCTTGTCCATCAGGCCGCGGATGGCGGCCAACACCTCCTCCTCTTCCAGACCCAGTCGGCCCGCCAGGTCCAAAAAAGGACGGGGTTCGATTTCCAGGTCCCGCTGCAGGGCCAGGATCAGCCGTTTTTCCAAAGGCGATAACATGATGGAAAAGATACAATAATTTCCCGGCCTTGGCAAGTTCGGGGAAGGCGGCGCCTATAAGGGGTGTCCCGGGGTCTGGCCCTGGCTATTTCGGCGGTCAAATCCGCGGTGCGCCACGGCATGAGATTCAAGTAAAAAGGCAAGAGTAAAAAGGCAAAAGGCAAATCAAAGTCAAAGGCTCCTTAGCAGAGACCGAAAACCGAAAACCGGACTCTACCAGGTGGCCGGATCTCCCACCCGGATGCCGTTCCGCTCACAGAAGCCGGCGGGCACCTCCAGGACGAAGGCCACCGGTTCCGGGGAGCGGTAACAGGCCTCTTGGTCCAGGGGGGAGACGTTTCGGGTGAGGCCCGCCACCCGGCCAGGCGCCAGCCAGATGAAGTCGAGGCCAAAGCGCATGTCCCGCATACAAAAATTCTGCACCTCCCGGCGGGGCAGGATGAACAGCATACCCCGGCCTTCGGCGAGCTCCGGGCGGCGCCCCAGCCCCAGATAGAGTTTTTCCGGGGAGCTGACTACTTCCGCCTTTATCCTGACTTTACCAAGGGTAACCCAGGTAAAGGGATTGCCGTACTCCGAAAGCTCTTCTCCGGCCGCTGCGTAAGATGGGAAAAAGAGGCCTGCCAGCACCAGGAACAGGAGGCTTAAGCGGATAAAGAGATATCTAGTTTTCATGGCGTAGCCAGTGACCCGCAAGCCTCCGCTTACCTGGAACGAGAGCCGAGCGGACGAGCGCAGGCTTGAGGCAAGCATAGCCGACCCCGCCAGATTCCAGCTTTTCTAAAACAGCGAAGGCAGGCGGAATAAACCTCGTTTAGGCAGTTTTCCGTTTGCCGTCCCCGCCAATGGGCCTTTGACTTTGATTTAGCCTTGACTTTCACGGAAAACGGTAAACGTTAAACGGGATTTCCGATTCCATGATGGCCCCGTCCTCTTATATTGAAACGACAGAGGCCAGAGAATCCTCTTAAGGCCCGATATCGGGCTTCGGGAGGGGAACCGGAATTTGTTTGCGAGGGCAGGGGTCTAAGGCCTCAAAAGCTAGTGGACAAGGCCCAAGATCCCGATGGCGATCAGATAAATGGCGACGATAAAATTGAGCAGCCGCGGCATAATCAGAATGAAGATGCCGGCTATCAAGGCCACAATGGGTGCGATATGGGTCGGCGACAGCGTCATCATCTTTACCCTTTCTTCAAGAAATTATAGAGAAAAGCTCTCCGGCCTCCCTCAGGCATAATCGACGCTCAGGTCGGCCTCCGCGCCGCAGCGGCTGCAGACCATCGTGCGCTGCCGCTGCTTCCCGGCTCCATTGGCGGCTCCTCAGGTTTACCCTGGGCTACAGGGGCCGGCAAGTCCTCTCCCGGGCCTGGATTAACAATAAGAAGCCCGGCCCCGTTTGTAAAGCCCGGCTGGCCAGAAAATGAGATCTGGGCCGCAGCTTTTTGGAACTTGGAAGCGGGAGTCCCCGATTTGAGTTTTCGCCGAGGTATCAATCGCTTATCCAGCCTGGTGGCGCGCCGCGCCGGATAGGGCGGGGCCCCGCCAAAAAATCGCCGGTCCGGCGCTGCCGGACCAGCGATTATATAGGTAATCCTTCCAGATGGGGCTTAACGGGTGAGCCAGCGGTCGTTGCGCACCGTGAGGAAGGCGTAGGGCTGGACCCAGTTGAGGAAGAAGAAGGCAAAGTAGGAGTAGAGGATACCGTAAATGAATTCCATATCCCTTTCCTGATGGATGTAGTAGTACATCCATACCAGGGTGAAAACCCCCAGCCCGGCGAAGAATTTCACCATGACGATGGGGTAGATGAAAAAGGAAAGCAGCAGCATCCCCAGAAAGAGGTAGGTGAGCGGGAACTCGATCTGGGTGATGAAGAAGTCGATAATGGGCAGAAACCAGTGCTGTTTCCGGTAGTTGCTAAAGATAAACTTGAGCTGCACCCAGTTTTCCCGGAAGTTGCTGCGGTCCCAACGCAGATACATGCGGCACAGGCCCCGGTAAGTTTCCGGGACCACGGTGTGAACCAGGGCGCTGCGCTGGTAAACGGTGAAATATCCCTGGCGCAACACGAAATTGGTGAGGGCCCGGTCTTCGCCGATATTGGCGGGCAGGCCCATGAAGGTGTGCCGCCGCCATTTTCCCAGGATGGGTCTTAAGACCTGGGCCCGGTAGGCGGACAAGGCCCCGGGGGTGCAGGTGACGCAGCCGTACATGGACTGGGAGGCCCGCAAGAAGTCGAAGGCCAGGACGAAGCGCACTGCCAGCATCCGGGCCATGAGGCTGTGGGCCCGGTTGAAGACCTTGACGTTGCCCGCCACCGCCCCCACCTGGGGGTCCCGGAGCATGGGGGCGATCACCTGCCGCACCGTGTCGGGTCTGATGATGCTGTCGGAGTCGATGGTTACAAAGAATTGTCCCCGGCCCCGGGTGAAGCCGGCATAGAGCGCCTCTTTCTTGCCCCGGTTCTTGGGGAAGCGGATGGCCTTGATGAGCCCGGGGTGACGCTGCCGGGCCCGGTCGAGGTAAGTCCAGGTGTCGTCCGTGGAGCCGTCATCAATGCAGATGATCTCCAGGCGCTCCGCCGGGTAGTCCGAGGCGGCGGCGGCGTAAACGGCCTTTTCCACCATGGCCCCTTCATTATAAGCGGGAATGATGATGGTCACCCGGGGGAGCGGGCCGCTGGGCAGCGGGTAAGGTTTATAGCGCCACCAGAGGATGGTGCGCACTAATTGAAAGGCCAGATAGGCCAGGGTAAAGCCGGCCCCCAGGGCCATGAGGGGGGAACCGAAGCTCTTGCGGCTGACGATCTGCAGATAACCGTTGAAAGAGCCGACCTTGACGGCGGCCACCAAACAGACCGATAAGATTAAAGGGATCAGGATCTTGAGAAGCAAATCCAATGTCTGGATCCGCTGTTCTTCCTGGGACCGCCACTTTCCCTGGATCCAGGGGGCGGAGACGGTGACGCTGGGCATCTTGCTATCAACCTCGTTTGAGCAATCGAAAATAAACCGCTATCTGTTATGCAAAGGGCTTGCCAAAAATTTAGGAAAAACCTGGTAAATAACTAATTGAATTTACATATAAATTAAATCAGACCAAAATTGTTCCCGGTTTGCGGCAGCCAAAATTTCTCTACTTGAGATTTGGTCCCGCAGACATGATAAATTTTTCTCAAAGTGATAATTGAGCCCGAGGAGGTTCAAGAAATTCCCGAACCGAGTGAGATAAGAGAGAGCCTGAGCCTGGGGCCCGAAGGAGCCCGGGTAAAATAATTTTTCCTGGAAAGGCGGAAGCCGTGAGCCCCCGCGGGACCTGCGGGAGGGAAAGTTCTTAAAGCCGCGGTTTTCCGGAGTTCACTTCTTCCTGATCTTGTGATAAATAGTTATCGAGCCTGGGCGGCTCACCCGGATTTCCACACCATAGGGAACGATATGAAAGGCAAACAGGCGCCTCCCTCGGAGGAGGCAGGTGGGCTGAAACTGTGCGAATTGGGGCAGCCTTGCGTCGTCCCGGCCGGCACCCGCATCGTCAGCCAGGGGGAAACGCCGGAGTTCTTCTATGTGATCCAGTCCGGCCGGTTGCAGGTCTTTCGGGAGACCGCGGACCACATCCGCACCCCCTTGACGGAATTGGGCCCCGGCGCCTATTTTGGCGAAATGGCCCTGGTTACCGGCCAACCCCGCAGCGCCTCGGTGGAATCCTTGGAAGAATCCAGCCTCATCAAGGTCTCCAAAGAGGAGTTTGACCGCCTCCTGGACCACAACCCGCAGCTAGCGCGCCACATCATCCAGCAGTTGTCCTCCTGGCTGATGAGCGGGGACCGTCGCCTGGAGCAAGAGGTGGTGCACCAGGTGAAGCTGCGGCAGATCTCCTGGTTCGACTATCTCCTCATGTTGGGCTTGAGCCTCTTCATGGCCCTGGTGTTCAATATTTACAACGACAACGGGATTCCCCTGATTTACGGTTGGGGCGAAAAAAACGCGGTTCCCGAAATCGGCCTGGGCCAGGCCCTGGAAATGTACCAAAAAAACGAGGCCATCTTCGTAGACGCCCGGAAGAGCGCATTTTTTAGCCAGCAACACATCAAGGGCGCCATGGACCTGCCGGAGATCCTGTTCGACCTGATGTATCCCATGTTTCAGTACATGGTGGCGCAGACGGAGGGGGCCAAGGACAAGCCCTTCATCGTCTACGGCGGCTCTTTCAGCCGGCGGTTCGACGTGGGACTGGCCCGCCTGCTTAGGAAAAAGGGGACTGAGCGGGTGATGGTGCTGCGAGACTACCAGAGCTGGCCTAAGATCTTTCCCCTGGAGGGGAAAGAACCCCAGGAAACCGCCAGCGCGCCGCTGGGCCTGCCGGGTTACCTCGAATGGCTGCCGGTGGGCATCTTCCTGCTTATTTTGATTCCTCCCATCCGCCGCAGCCCCTACCTTTCGATAGCCTGCCGGCTGCTGCTGGGGGTTATCTTTATGGCCTTCGCCCTGAGCAAGATTTTGCGGCCGGCAGTCTTCGCCTTGAATGTGGTGGATTTTGGGATGATGCCCTCCTTGGGGGTGGACCTGTGGGCCCTGGCGCTGCCGTGGGCGGAACTGGTGGTGGGAATGTTTCTCATCCTGGGGATCCGCACCAGGGCCGCGGCCACCCTGATCGCGGCCATGAACCTCATCTTCATCGTGGGTCTGGTCCATGCCATCTATCTTCATCTGCCCATCAACTGTGGCTGTGTCGGGGAAGTGGGGGAACCGGTGACCTGGTGGAAGGTTCTCAAGAATACCGGGATGGTGGTCATGACCATCCAAATTTTCCTCTACGATCGCTTCCTGGTACTGGATCGGGGAGGCTTCATCTGGCGGGATAGCTCGATATGAACAAAGATTTTCTGAAGTTGGCCGCGGTCCTTGGTCTGATCCTGGTGGGGCTGGCCCTTTCAGGTTGCGGGGAGTCGCGCTCCCGCTACGCCGGCGCTTATCGCTCCGTAAACCCCATCGCCGAAAAAAATTACAGCGATCTGGACCTCCAAGAGAATGGCAAGGGAACCTGGACGCTGGCCGGAAAGACCACGGAGTTTAACTGGGTGGTGAAGGGCCGTAAGATCTGGATTTATCTCAAAACCGGCGCCATCATCATCTTTACCCCCAGCGAAGGTGGCAAAGAATTGTCGGCGGACATGACCGGCGAATGGCACCCCGGTTGTCCCCCCACTTCCTGTGTGGTCTTTAAACGGGTCCCGGAAGGAGGCTAAGATTATTACCGGAGAGCAGATTTGCTGCCGGGCAGCGGGCTGCAGCCCGTATAACCCAGCCCGGTTGCTGTTGTGGTGGTTTTGCCTGGTTTTCCTAATTTGTTGGCTGCCGTTAGCTGGCTGGGGCGCTTCCCAGGTGGAGGTGCGGCGTTTGGGCTTGAGCAAGGTCGGGGAAACCACCTTGTTGACCATCATTTTGGACCGGCCCGCCGAGTCCCGGATCTTTGCCGTCCAAACCCCGGGCAAACCCCAACTGGTGGTGGAATTTCCCCAGGCCCGGATGGGACGCCTCCCGACTCGCCTGGAGGGTGACGATCTCATCGTGGAGCAGGTGCAAACCCAGGCCACCGTGGGCGGAGTCCGCATCATCCTGGATTTGTATCCGGATCAGGCTTATAGTTATTGGCGCCGGAGCCAAGCCGGCGTCGGGGGCCAAACCCTCTACCTCCTGGGCCTTAAGTCCGAGACCTCGGCTCCCGGCCGGGCGCAGCTCCCGCCGCCGGCCCCCAGCCAACCAGAAAGGCCGCCGGTAACCACCAGGGAACCGGAATGGGAAACCCCGCCACCGTCCACCTCAAAGGATTACCAACAGGCGCCGTCCACCGGAAACGTGGTTCCCGGCAGTTTTGACGAGCTGAAGAGCCTGGCGCCCAGGGCCGGGGGGTTGCTGCAAAGCCTGGAAAACGACGGTTGGACCGTCTCCGAATCCCATACCTATGATCGCCCGGGCCAGCGCTTCAGCCGGGACTTCGTCCTGGCCAACCCGAAGTACCCGGAGCTGGCGGTGAAGATCCTCTACCTGCCCGCCGCTGCGCCGGGCACCCCCAATATCGGCATCATCGATTTAACCACCGATAATCTGCAGGATGAGACCGCTTCCAAGTACCAGGAGTTGCGCCATTGGGATTTCTCCAGGATTAAGAAGCACTACGAAGATATCGGCGATTTCTTCGAAGATGCCTTGAAACCCCTGAGGGTGAAGCTGCGGGAAGAAACCAGGGCCCTGGCCCTTAGGGATGCGGTGGTGTTTCAGAACTTCCTGAAGGCCGCCTCCTCCGGGAACCCCCAGGTGGCCGACCAGGTCATGGCCCACGTGCGGGAGAAAGTAAACCCGAGGTTCGAAGGGGTGCAATATACCATTTCCGAAAACCCCCTGATCATTCTCAATCAGGTGGATTTTCTTTATGTGAAGGTCTTCTATCTGGGTTCCCCCTAAGGAGATGGACCGTGGCTAAGGAGATCACCATTTTCGGCAAACAGACCTGACCCTTTACCACCAAGGCCCGGGAGGCCAAAAGCGGAGAGGGTTTCACCGTCGACTATCGGGATGTCATCCAGGATGACCAGGCCATGGCGGAGATGTTGCGCCTCACCCAGGGAGACCGCCATGTGCCGGTGCTGGTGGAAGGCGGCCGGGTGAGCATCGGTTTTGGCGGCTCCTGAAAGGTTTGAGCCACCCGCGGTTGCGGGGTATTTTACTCGTTCCCAAGCTCTTTACTCGTTACTCGTTCCCAAGCTCAGCTTGGGAACGAGTAAATTTTTTGTCCAGGCTTTGCCTGGACACCCCGGTTTATCGCGGCAGCAGCCGCCGGCAAGGATAGGCCACCTGGATATCCCGGTCCAGGTAGGGTTCGGGGGCATGGAGCAGGCCCAAAAAAAGAAGAGCCGTTTCTCCGGGGGACAGGGTGGCATTGATGCGGGAGGCGATGAAGCGGTCCCGCGCCTGAAGCAGGGTGGCGCCGGCGGCGGGCCGCCCTTGGGGTCCGGGGCGCCTGGGGGCCGCGGCCACGGCCTCTCTGGCCAGGCCATATTCTTGCAGCAGCAGCTCCGGAGATTCCGTGCCCATCAAGGCGGCCCCACGCGCCATCAGCTCCAGCAGCAGGCGATGATTATGGCTGCCGCGGCTGGCCAGGTCCCGGACGATCTCCTCTTCCCGGCCGCATACCGGCAAGCCGTCCTGGTAGAGCCGGGCCCGGGAGAAGTCCAGCCCCAGGCCCAGGATACTGCCGCCGATCTCCTCCCACAGCTTCTCCAGGGCCGCTTCCTTGCGTCTGGCCGTCAGGGTCCCGTATTTACCAATGAAGATTTTCCTCACCGCCTCCCCCAGGGAACCCAGGTCCGCCAGGGTGTGGAGGATGGGGATGAACATCAGGAGACGCTGGTCCCCCGGGGAAACGGTGGCGGCGCTCCCCTGCTGCCGGCCTGCAGGTTGGTTTTTGAGATCCATAGTCGCCAGGTCCCCTTCGGCGTGGGGCCAGGAGCGATCCCCACCGCCGCCTATCGCCGGCTGGCAGGGACTCTGTTCACTGTCCGGGGCCTGCTCCACCACCAGGCCGGCTCTCTCCATCTTTTTTCGGAAGAGCTCGCCATCCTCGGGATAATCCTCCCTAAAGAGGATGTGCCTGGGTTCTTTCGGCCTGGGGCTTAATGGTGATAGCAGGAATTATTTCCAAAAAATTATTATAGAAAAATAACCACTAGAAATCCCAAAATCTATTGGCAAAAATACCTATAATTAACCAGCCGCGTTGCCTGGCCTGATTAATCGGAGGGAGACTGGATGCTGCAGCCCTGGAGGTGGCCCTGAGTCAAGGGGAACGGGGCTTGAGCTTCTAGACTTTGGGGATGATGTGATTGCTTAACTAGGGCAACCCGGCTTCCACAAGCAATCTTGTTCCTGGCAGCCGGAAATGGCCTGGTAACAGGGGGAGTTCCCTTCCTTTTCCTGGATGGCGCGAATAAGGTCGGCTTTCCGAAGCCGAGAGCAATTTTTCACCCCCAGGATGCGGGCTTTTTCTCTGATCCGATTCATCGTCATGGTTAATCACCTTTTTGGCAAAAAATGCTCGGCATCAGTTAAGATGCCGGTCCCTGAGTTTAGCGTGTCCTGGTCATAATTCGTCCGGTTGAAAATCTTAATGTTGGCATAGTTAGCTTCCGGATTATCAGTTAAATGCCGTTTCCAGGAGTCTTCCTGAGTTTCTCCCGGTCGTACCTCAATAATGGCCAGGCGAACGTTAAAATACCCCTTTAACCTGCTTAACCAGATACCTTTCTGAATTTCTTTCAAGTTTCGCATGATTACCATATTCCATCCGAGTAGACTTTCTTCTTGCCGAATTCTTAATATTTATTTATTAAGGCGCTATTTCCCTTTTATAAAAATTTTGTTAATAAAATTTGGAGGGTGAAGTCAGGTTTCAGGTCTCCAAAGATGGAAAGATAGGCGCACGCATGGATGGCCCCCACTGCAGCGGGGGTCAATTGAGGGTCCCATGGGAGTCATCATTGCGATTGTCAACAACAAGGGGGGCGTAGGCAAGACCACGGCTACCTGTAATCTGGCCCATGCTTTGGGACTGCTGGGCCAGCGCGTCCTGGTGGTGGACCTGGACCCCCAATGTAATGCCACATCCCTCCTGCTCTTAAATAGTCTCGACCGGCAGCACAGTCTGTACGAACTTTTGGCTCACGATACGTTGGGGCCTCCCCTGACGAGCTTCATTTATCCCAGCCAATATGAGGGAGTTTGCTGCCTCCCCAACGTCCCGGAGACCGCTTCGTTGGAGCCGGAAATGATATTGAGCGCACCGGCCAGCCTCTTCCGGCTTCGCCGCCATTTGAGGGATTATGCCCTCCTGCACTTTGACTTCGTTATCATTGATAACCCGCCCAACCTGGGCTCTTTTGTCATCTGCGCCCTGAACACCGCCGATTTTGCTCTGGTCCCCGTCAAGGCCGGAAGCGCCTTCAGTGTGACCGGCCTCTTGCAAGCAGTTCGCCTGATCAACGAGGTGAGGGTCCAGGACAATAAAGATTTGAGATTTTTGCGGCTATTGATTAATCACGTGGATAAGAGGACGCTCATTAGCCGAACCCTGACAGAGCAGATTTTTAGAGCGTTTAGGGAGGATCAAATTTTCAGAGCCACTATCCCGGGAAACACCGCCTTCGAGCAGGCAGAGGCTGCCGGCGCCACGATCTTCCGCTGGAACTCCAGCGCCCCCGGCGCCCGAGCCTTCCGGGAACTGGCCCAAGAACTCCTGGACATTTTTGCCGGGGAAACTATCCCGGCAGGGAGGCCGCATCATGTCCCAGCTTGAAAACAAAGAAAAGAAAAGGCGGGCCTTGTTAGAGGGCTTTAATAAGGTGCCGAAACTCCTGGAAGAGGCCCGGCGGGCCGTGGATGACGTAACCCAGGTGGTCCAGAACAAAGGCGGCGGCAAAGAAACTCCGGCCGCCCCGGAGGGCCGGAAAGGCGGTGGGACTGGACCGAAGAGGCAAAAAGCCGCCCCCCGGGAAAAGTCAGCCAAAGCAAGGGGCCGGCAGAAAACGCCTTCCCGTCCTCCTGCCTCCAAGGAACAACCGGCGGTTCCCGCCGCTGCTTCGGCCTCGGGCATCTCCGGCAGCCCGCAGCCTGGTTCGGAGTATTCCGGCGTAACAGTGAAACATGCTATCCCTGGGCGCATTCGCTTGCGCCTCCAGCAAATGCTGCACAACGAGGCCCTTGCCGAAAAGCTCACGTCCCTCCTGGCCGCCGTACCAGGGATTGCTTCGGTGGAGGCCAGCATTGCCACCGGTTCCCTGCTCATCACATTTAGCCCCAGGGATCTGGCTACGGTTAAGACCCGTAACAATTTGGCTGGGGTCATGCACCGGGTTTTCCCCGGGCTCGATACGGAGAGCCTGATAAAGCGAATGCTCGGAGCCTAATATCCTCCAAGCTTCTTTGTTTGAAATTACCTAACTCTGCGGTTCCTGGCTTTCTCGTGGTCATGGGGGCAGCCGCGGCCGCATCCGTTATATTGCCGCCACTGGCCAGAATCGCCAGGCCGGTGACTAAAGCAGCCATCCGCCTATATTTTGACCTGGCGGACGATGTTCAGGAAGTCGCGGCCCACCATCAGGTCCGGCGGGGAATCCACCCTGGCCTTTTCCACAATCTTCTCTCTGGGAGGAGCGAGGAATTGCTGGCGGGTTGGAGGTCGAGACGGAAGAGACTATGGCCGAGACCGTCCTGGAAGGGATAGCAGAAATATTGTAACCCAGCCGCGGCGAAAAATGCTCAGGCGTTTACAGACCACTTGGAGATGATTATCTTACCACAAATAAAGCCCTGAAAGCTCACTAACAACAAATACCTCTTCGGTCTCAGGCTTTTCACCGGGAAACCGAACAAAGAGCAAAAAGGGGAATTTTTTGGAGGAGAATCGCCATGGCCTGGTATGATGACGCCCTTAAATTTCCCTGGCCTAACGTCCTGGTGGTGGTGGGCGTGGCGGTACTGGCGCCGGTGCTCTTGCCGGCGGTAGGCTATGTGGTGCGGCCTCTGGTCAAAGGCGTGGTAAAGACCGGCCTCACCGTCAAGGACATGGCGGTGGGTTTCGTGGAGGAAACCGGGGAGCAGGTGAGCGACCTGGTGGCCGAAGCCAAGGCCGAGCACTACGCCAGGCCCGAAGCCTGAGACAACCTACCGGGGATTTCGCAGCTGCAGCAGGACGAAATACCGGTATCTAGGGGGCAGAGGCTGAATTTTCAAGCTCTGATCCGCTCCTGTCCATAAGACAGGCGGCGCCCGTTGAAACCTGGTAAACCACTACCTTAGACAGGTTTCCGCTTCCTGAAACAATATGTCCTTACAGGCAAGTGGCTTTCTCACCACTGGCTCGCGTTTGGATGTGCAATGATCTCATTGCCGGATTGACCGTTTGGGCGGTATCAATTTCATAGCAAGGATGGGTATGCCATGTTTAACTTTTTACTTGCTCGTCCGATCGCAACGTTGTTGACGGTAGCCGGGGTTGCGGTGTTTGCTCCCGTGATATTTCCCATCATTGGTTTTATCCTTAAGCCTGCTATCGGGCCGGTGACCAATCTTTATCTCGAACTGGCCGATGAAATGGCGGAGGCTATAGAGGAACGGGAGAAACTCCAAAAGCCCAAAAAGGCAACGGCGGAAACGGCAGGCACCCCGGCGGCAGAGGAGAAAGCTGCCCAAAAGCTGGCAAGGAAGGAAAAGGCCCTGGAAAAAGAGACGGCCAAGGCCATCATCAAGGGCGTGGCGGAAATTATCTAAAGCCGCAGGGGCAGCGGCACAGAACACCCGGCCCACCCAGGCTTCCGAGTTTCAACAGGAGCAGCCATGGCCTCCGCCAAGACCGCGGCCAAGGGCTTTCAATTCCCTATGCTTCAGGGGATTTTGCCCATTCAGCGCTCCCAGGTGCCCGCTGACATCGTGGCGGGCATCACCCTGGCTGCCTTGAACATCCCCCAGGCCATGGGCTACACCAGGATCGCCGGCACCCCGGTGATCACCGGCCTCTACGCCATCCTCATCCCCATGGCCCTGTTTGCCCTTTTTGGCTCATCCCGGCACCTGGTGGTGGGAGCCGATTCTGCCACCGCCGCCATCCTGGCCGCCGGCCTCACGGGCCTGGCCGCCTCCGGCTCGTCCGAATATCTGGCCCTGTGCGGTGTGTTGGCCTTCATGGCCGCGGTGATGCTTATCATCGCCCGCCTGATTCGCCTGGGGTTCCTGGCGGACTTCCTGTCCCGCACTGTACTTGTGGGCTTTCTGACCGGGGTGGGCATTCAGGTATCCCTGGGGGAAATTGGGGGGATGCTGGGGCTGCCCAAGGGCGGGCATAGTCCAATCGGCCACCTCATCCACGATCTCCAGCATCTCCAGCAGACGAATTTCTACACCCTGGCGGTGGCGATTGCCGTCCTGGCCATCATCCAAGGGTTCCACAAAATTTCAAAAAAAATCCCCGGGGCGCTCATTGCGGTGATCGGCGCCATTATCGTGAGCTGGGCCATTGATCTGGCATCCTCTGGGGTGGCCACCCTGGGGGCGGTCCCCCGCGGCCTGCCGCGGTTCGGGCTACCCCAGGTACACTTGAGCACCAGTCTTCTGATGCACCTTTCACCTACGGCCTTTTCCATCTTTGTGGTTATCCTGGCCCAAAGCGCCGCCACCTCCCGGGCCTATGCCGCCCGCCACAACGAGCGCTTCGACGAGAATCCGGATCTGGTGGGGTTGAGCCTGGCCAACGTCGGGGCTGGACTTTCTGGCACCTTCGTGGTCAATGGCAGCCCCACTGCCTCGGAGATGGTGGACAGCGCCGGCGGTCGCTGTCAGTTAGCCCAGATCACCAGCAGCGTCATCGTCCTCCTGGTGCTCCTCTTCCTGACCAAACCATTGGAGTTCATGCCCGGTGCGGTGCTTTCCGCCGTAGTTTTCTTGATCGCCCTGGATTTGATTGACGTGTCGGGAATGCGGCAGATTTTTCGCGAGCGGCCGGCAGAGTTCGGGGTGGCCCTCATAACCGCGGCCACCGTAGTCCTCCTGGGGGTGGAGCAAGGCATCTTGCTGGCCATGTTCCTGTCACTGGTGAGCCACACCCGGCATGGCTACCGGCCGAAAAACGCGGTGATCGTGGCGGCCCAACCGGAAGGCTGGAAGTCCGAGCCGGTGGCTACCCAGGGCCAGCTTCTCCCAGGGCTGCTGGCTTACCGGTTCACTCACGGTATGTATTATGCCAATGCCGAGCAGCTGTCCGAGGAGGTCACCAGGCTGGCCAAAGAGGCGAAGCCGCCCCTGGTCTGGTTCTGCATCGACGCCTCCGCAGTGGATGACATCGACTACACCGCGGCCGCAACTTTGCGCTCGCTCTATGCCATGCTCCAGGAGCAGGGCATAAGGCTGATATTTTATGCGGTCTCGGATGGGGTTTATGCCCAACTGGAACGCTCGGGGATAACCGGCCTGGCCGGCCAGGACGCCTTTTATGCCACAGCAGGTGCGGTGGTCAGCGCCTATAAGGCAACCCCAAAGACTTCATAACCATTAAGGGAAGGCTCCTATCTTCACTTGCGGAGGGTATTAATGAGCAAAATGAAGGAGCGGCTCTTTCATTTCGCCTGGAACCTGCATGACCGGCGGCGGGCGCTTATATGCAGCTCTCTGGGGCTGGTGGCTGCCGTCCTTGCCTACCGGCTGCTCGGTTGGATGTGGAAAGTCTCTTTTCTGGCAGGTTGGATTCTGTGCTTGGCCAGCTACCAGGTCCTCCTGGGCATCGTCATTGTTAGTGCCGACGGACCCATGACCCAGGAGCGCGTCTCCAAAGATGAACCGAAGCGGATGAAATTGACGGTGTTGACTGTCTTTATGTCGATTTTCGGCACCGCGGTCGTGGGCTTCCTGCTGACCGCGGTGGGCAAACATTCTCTAGGCCGTTCCCGTCTCTTACTGACCCTGAGCGTTCTGGCTGTGCTGTTGGCCTGGTTTGACTTGCACACCGCCTTTGGACAGCATTACGCCCGGCTCTATTACGAAGGCAAGGATATCCACGGGCGCCCTTTTCAAGAAGGAATGCGCAAAGGTTTCGCCTTTCCGGGAACTGACCAGCCGACTTACCTGGACTTCCTCTACGTCGCCTTTACCCTGGCCCTGACCTACTCTTTGAGCGATGTCAATGTAAGATCCGAACTGATGCGGCGCACCGTGCTCATCCACAGCCTGGTCTCATTTTTCTTCTACTCCATGGTTCTGGCAGGTGTTCTTAATGCCATTATCACTTCCTGAGTGGCCAATGTTGTGGTTTTATGAGCGGGTGCGATTTCCCTTAAAATGATAGCAGCCGCGCCGAGGCCCTTAACCTCAGATCCGGAGCCGACGATGTTCGATAAACCGCCAAATCAATCCAAGTCTCACGATTGGTCCCATTTTCTGATCCAGCACACCCCGGGCGCCGTAATTGCCACGGATCATCAGGGGCGGATCATCGAGTTCAACCCCGCGGCCGAAAGACTGACCGGTTATAGCCGGGACGAAGCCATAGGACGCCGGGCCGAGGAAATCCTGCAACTTCAGGGGGTGAACCTGGGCATTTGGAATCAGGTATTGAAGGGGCGGAAAGAGGTCACCGAGGAACTCTCCTTGCGCAACCGTTCAGGGCAGGAAGTGCCGGTGATGGTCAGTTCCTTCCCCCTCCGGGGCGATGGCGGGGACCCCCAGGGTGGGGCCATTATTATCCGGGACCTGACCCCGGTAAAGCGCCGGGAGAGCGAGCGTCAGCAACTGGTCAACATGTTCGCCCATGACCTGAAGACCCCGGTAGTGGGAGCCGCCGGCCTGATCCGGCGCCTGCTGCAAGGCAAACTGGGCCTCCTGACCGAGCCGCAAATGAACTACCTCCAGACCATCGATCAGGAGATGGAAGGGCTGGAAAAGCTCATCAACCGGTTTCTGGAATTCGCCCGCTTGGACCTGCGGATTCTGGCTCCCCAACTCAAAGTCCTGAACGTCCAGGAGGAGTGCCGGAAAGTCGTCACCCTGTTACAACCCCTGGCCGAAGACAAAGATATCACACTGGAAACCAATCTACCTCCAGAGATTCCCGCCCTCCGGGCCGATCCGCTCCTATTCCAAAGGGCCCTGGAAAACCTGCTGGAGAATGCCATCAAGTACAGCCCCACCCATAGCCGGGTGCTGCTGGCGGTCCGGGTCGAAGACCCGGCCATCCGGTTCACCGTCCAGGACCAGGGTCCGGGGATTTCCCCGAAAGACCTGCCCCATCTTTTTGAAATCTTTTATCGCGGAGAACAGGAAGGGAACATCCAGGGCTTCGGTCTGGGGTTGGCCGCGGTCAGGCGGATCATCGACGCGCACGGCGGCCGCATCTGGGTGGATACGGGTCCGGGCCGCGGCTGCGCCTTCCATTTCACCTTCCCCCTGGAAACCTGACCTGCGTCACCAAAAACCGATCAACCAGTTATGTCAGAGTAGTGGATCAGTTTTGGGGGTGCGGGTCACTGCTCCGGGTCTATTGCAAATACGACCGGAAACTCCTGAAGGAACTGTGTCACTGTACCAGGGAGAGCCTGGAGATCTCTTCCAGAATGGTGTTGAGCCTTGATGAGCGCTGATCCTTGTGCTATCATGCCTTCGAGGTGAGGATTCGGCTCCAAGAACAGAAACTTGCGGGGATTTCCCCCGGGCAAAGCGGTTCCCAAAACCATTTTTTAACTGCGGGGCCAGGGCGGCCGCATAATCCCGGTTACAATCCAGGGCACTGACTCAGTACTTGACTGGAAGTGGAAAGAAATACCATGGAAAGCCAAACTACCGCGGCCTTCTGGAGCGTCCCGGCGGCGGACCTGCTGCAGCAACTGGATACTTCGCCCCAGGGGCTGAGCCGGGAAGAAGCGAAACAACGGTTGGCCCGGTTCGGCGCCAACCAACTGGGGGTCCAGAAGCGCACCAATACCCTGACTCTGTTGCTGTCCCAATACAAGAGCCCCATCATCCTGATCCTGTTCTTTGCCTGCGGCCTGTCTTTCGCCCTGGGGGATCACGCCGACGCCTTGATAATTTTGATCATTTTGCTGGTGAGTGGCCTCCTGAGCTTCTGGCAGGAATGGGGGGCGAACGACGCGGTGGCCAAGTTGCTGGCCATCGTGCAGATCAAGGCGACGGTGCAGCGTGAGGGAACGGTCCAGGAAATTCCCGTCGAAGGGATCGTTCCCGGAGACGTGGTTCTCCTGAAGGCCGGAGATGTCATCCCCGGCGATTGCGCCCTGTTGGAATCCAAAGATTTATTTGTGGATGAGGCGATCCTCACCGGGGAAACCTTTCCGGAGGAGAAAATGGCGGGTGTTGTGCCTCCCGACGCCGGCCTCAGCCAGCGGAACAATTCCCTGTTCATGGGAACCCATGTCGTCAGCGGGATCGCCACGGCGCTGGTGGTCTGTACCGGGGGGGGCACCGAGTTCGGCAAAGTTTCAGCCCAACTGAAGTTGCGGGCGCCGGAGACGGAATTTGAACGGGGTGTCCGGCGCTTCGGGTACCTCCTCATGGAAGTGACCCTGCTGCTGGTAATTGCCATCTTTGCCATTAACGTCTATCTGGCCCGCCCGGTCCTGGAAGCCTTTCTTTTCTCCCTGGCCCTGGCCGTGGGGCTCACCCCGCAATTGCTGCCGGCCATCATCAGCATCAATCTGGCCACGGGGGCCAAGCGCATGGCCCTCAACAAAGTAATCGTGAAAAGGTTGGCTTCCATTGAAAACTTCGGCTCCATGAACGTGCTGTGCGCCGACAAAACCGGCACCCTGACCGCGGGAGTGGTGGAGCTCCATTCCGCCCAGGACCTTCAGGGCCGGCAGTCCGATAAGGTCTTGCTTTACGCCTACCTGAATTCCTACTTTGAATCCGGCTTTGCCAACCCCATCGACCAGGCGGTGCGGCGCCATTACTCCCCGGATGTGTCGGGCTACCGGAAGCTGGAAGAGGTGCCCTATGATTTTGTGCGCAAGCGTTTGAGTATTCTGGTGGCCACCGGGGATGGCGACCTGATGATCACTAAGGGCGCGCTGGCCAACGTGCTGGCGGTCTGCTCGTCGGCGGAGACCGCGACGGGAGAAGTGGTGGACCTGAGCAAAGAGGCGGAAGGGATTCACCAAAAATTCGCGGCGTTTAGCGACCAGGGCCTGCGCACCTTGGGGGTTGCTTACCGGCAGTTAGGGCCAGTTGCCGACCTTACCAAAGACCAGGAGACCGGCATGACTTTCCTGGGATTCCTGGTGGTCTACGATCCGCCCAAGCCCGGAGTAGCCGCGACCATCGAGCAGATGCAGCGTCTGGGCGTGTCGTTGAAGATTATTACCGGGGACAATGCCCTGGTGGCCGCCAACGTCGCCGGGCAGGTGGGTTTGCCCAGCCCCCGCCTCCTCACCGGGCCCCAAGTCCGGGAGATGAGCGATGCGGCGCTCCTGCAGCAGGTGAATAAGACGCAGGTCTTTGCAGAAGTGGAGCCCAATCAGAAAGAGCACCTCATCTCCACCCTGCGCCGGGCCGGGAACGTCGTGGGATTCATGGGCGACGGGATTAACGACGCCTCGGCCCTCCATGCCGCGGATGTGTCCATTTCGGTGGACAGCGCGGTGGATGTGGCCAAAGAGGCTGCGGATATCGTGCTGTTGGAAAAGGACCTGGCGGTCCTGACTCAGGGCATCCGGGAAGGCAGGATGACCTTCGCCAACACCATGAAGTATGTCTTCATGGCCACCAGCGCTAATTTCGGTAATATGTTCAGCATGGCTGGGGCCTCGTTGTTCCTGGCTTTCTTGCCTCTGCTGCCCAAGCAGATTCTCCTCACCAATCTGATGACCGATTTCCCGGAGATGACCATTGCCACGGACAGCGTCGACCCCGAACTGGTGGATCAGCCCCAGCGCTGGGATATCCGGTTCATTCGCCGCTTTATGATCGCCTTCGGCATTACCAGCTCCGTCTTCGACTACCTCACTTTCGGGGTTTTGCTCTTGATCCTCCATGCCACCACGGAACAATTCCGCACCGGCTGGTTCCAGGAGTCGGTGATTTCGGCCGCGGGGATTGTCCTGGTGATCCGCACCCGCCGGCCGTTTTTTAAGAGCATGCCCGGGAAATACCTGTTCTGGATTACCATGCTCATCGTGGGGCTGACCCTGGCCTTACCCTATACGCCCCTGGCGGCCTGGTTCGAGTTCAAACCGCTGCCGGGCAAGTTTTTGTTGATGTTGGGGGGGATTTTAATCCTTTACGTCTTAGCGGCGGAATTAATGAAGAAGATCTTCTATCGGTGGTTGACCTAGGGCGGGAATGGTAACCGGGTTTAAAAATAACCCAGGAGGCGGAGATCATCCATGATGCGCTCTTTTTCCAGGGAGCGTCTGCCCCGCTCCTTGACTCCGTCCAGGCAGTTAGAGAGTAACCCCGGTTAATTTAAGAGAAATGCGGTTTCGGGAATTTCTCCGGGCGCCGATCGGCGCCCGGAAGCCTATTCTCAGGATCGCCAACCCTCATCAGCTAAGGGGCAGTTTAATCCCACAAAATCTGCTTGGCCCTCTTCTTCCTTCAGGATCATTTCAAGGAGCTCTTTGGTGCCGTTGTCTCCCACCTCGACTGCCAGACGGATGCTCGCGTTGTACCCTCGGATGGCCATTTCTTCGGCACTGTGGTCATTCGCGAGCCCCAATTTGTGCTATTTTTCCACTTGCCAGAAGAATTGGCTTCGAGAAAAGGATCGTTTGGGAGATTTTACTCGGCCAAAGAGGCTCCAAAACCTCGTTGGGACAGAAATAGCTATGAATGCGGCATAATCTCGGTTTATAATTCAAGAAGCAGCCACCAAGGAGGACTCTATGCTGTCGCAAATTCCCATCGAATTGAGCAAAGTGAAGCCCGGTGATCTGGATAAGGAAATCCTTCGGGCCGCCATCATCGGTGAACTGGACGCCATCAACCTCTACGAACAGATGGCCGCCTTGGCTAAAAACACCGACATCCGCAAGGTGCTCCTGGATATCGCCAGGGAAGAAAAAACCCATGTAGGCGAATTTCAAACCATGCTGCTGCGCCTGGATGCAGAGCAGGTCAAGGAACTGGAGCACGGCAAGAAAGAAGTCCAGGAAATTACCGGCAAATGATGACCTCGGGGTAG